>Ga0255182_1000049_pt1 | contig 146241 bp, 163 predicted proteins | sample Atl_UVDOM_RepA_8_FD_188420 | JGI IMG/M metagenome (GOLD analysis project Ga0255182, IMG submission 188420) | Freshwater microbial communities from Altamaha River, Georgia, United States - Atl_UVDOM_RepA_8d | ecosystem: Environmental > Aquatic > Freshwater > River | place: USA: Georgia...
GACGCCGCACGAAAGGAGCAGCCGTGAGCGACACACCTAAAACCGACGCTAAAGCACAATTTTTCGGATTCAATCCAGACGAGGGCGAAGAATTCGTGCAGGCTGATTTTGCCCGCGAACTGGAGCGCGAGAACGCTGCGCTGCGGCAAGCCTTGGAAGATATGCCGACTTGCAGGTGCGGCTTGAGTACCGACGAGCAATGTGCCTTGTCGGTCCAGAACGCCACACTGCGGACCGCAGCTGTCGAGGTATGCGCGCTTGCGCGCGTTTGGGTAACTGTTTGGGGAGACAAGCTCTCACCCGACACCGTAGCAAATTTTGCGGAGTTGGAAAAACAAATCTTAAAAAAGGCACAGCCGTGAGCAAGTCAAAACAATACTTCTGTTTCCTCCAATACTTCGCCACAGGCGAGGGACTGACTGAAAATATGGCTTTTGTCGATGCCAAATCAGAAAAAGAAGCTATCAAAATCTTTTGCAGGGACTATGTTTTAAGCAAAAACACTTGCACTTTGGAGGAAGAGGTATCTTTTTTCTCTGATGTAGTTTGCATCTACGATCTAAGCAAAAAGGAAAGCCGCGCCAACGCTCAAGAAATTTTAAATAATTTTTTTCGTCCCGAAGTCACTAGAAGCATCTTGAAGGCGAGGATGAAGAAAAACGCGATATTCGACTTCAACTTCCGATTCTATGCGAATTACAGCTAAACCTATGAAAGTCACCGTCACATTTAAACTGCCCGAGGACAAATGGGACTACAACTGCTTCAAAGCTTCCGCTGAGATGTCGAGCGTCATCTTGGACTTGGACAGTCTTCTTCGCTCTGTTTCCAAGCACGGTCATAACATCACATCAGTTACCGAGTTCGCCCACTTTATCCGGTCAGAGTACCTCTCTGAGGTTGTAAGCGATCTTCACAAAGAGAGTTAAAATTAATTAAAATGGGCTGCGATAAATATTACCTCCAAGGGTTCAATTACCCAATTATGGTAAGCGAAGGGCAAGATGAGATCAGTTGCCTTTGCACCTTCCCAGATAGCGGGGTATGCAAAGAACGGCTTCGTTCCTTGGCTTATCTTGGCGCAGCAGTCGTTCTGATGTCCCGTGACCAGCTACCGCACGGGTTTTTGCCTGCTTGCTTGCCCGAAGATGTCAGGAAGGAGATTGACCAACATTTCGTTTAAAACAAAGATTTTAAGGCTACTATAAGATATGAATCCCGACGTTAATTATAAATCTTACGTGAACGAGACAGGCTTGTTCATCGATAACTGGCAGAATCCAGAAACAGTTTCTGCTTACGATGACGTAATGAAGTTCTCCAACTGCACAGATGTTACCGTATCTGGGGTGCTGATTATGGGCGGCAGAGAGGACTGTATTGACGCCGTAAGAGGGTCGAACTACTTCTTCACCGACCTTTCGCTTGTTCCCTTGTGGAATGGAGTAACGATTAAAGGTAGCATAGAGAACGCTACATTCAAGAATATCTCATTTGAGACTACGGGTAAGGACTACTGCATTGAACTGGGTCAATTCGATAACTATTGGACTCCAGGGCGCAAGCCTACCCGTGGAGTTAAACTCGAAAACGTACACAGTGTTTCGGGGGCCAAAGTGACCGTAAGGGTCTGGGACGCTGAAATGCCAACCATTATCAACTCTCCTAGCGTTGTCGTTAAGAAGATTCCAAAGTTCATTTGGTATCCTTACTTTTTGTTCAGACGCTGGCAAATTAAAAAGAATTAAAATTTATGGCACAAGAAACAATGACACCAGAGATAGCTTTGGGCAATCTGATTACAGTTTACAAGCAAAGTCGCTTAACGCCCGAAGAACACGACATTATGAAGGCGAGCATCCAAACGCTCATTGACCTCATCCAGAAGGACAAGGAAGGAAAAGCGCCCAAAAAAGGGTAATTCAGTAAGGTTTTTAACAACAAATTGCTGTAATTAGTCTTGACGAGAGCGCCGAGTTTGTTCCAAATGAGACAGATTCGGCGCTTTCTATTAAATTACAGGCTTTTTTCGAATTAAAAATCAAAAAGGGGGAGAAGATGACAGAAAATACACCAATTCCAGCAGCAATCGGGGTGCTTTTAGCGGGCGTTTTCCTTGGAGTTTTGGGGTCAAAAATCTACAGAAAATGGCGCAAGAAAAAACAGCACGAACAAGAGGTTTTTCATCAGGCACATTTGGATGAAATTGAGGCCAAAAAACTACACGATAAATTGGTCGATTCTAGAGTAGAAATCGGCCTAAAACCACCCAAGGCTTTCAAGACAAAACGGAAGCCCCAAGACACCAAGATTCTCGGCAAAAAAAGCCTCAAGAAAAACCTTGACTAAACCATCCCACTCCCACATAAGTGGGATGATAACGTAACACCCTATAACCACTATACCAGTAACATAGATAATGAATACAGATAAGTATAGAGAATATAGAGAAAAGAGAGAGGTTAATGGGAATTATAAATGGGAAATGGGGAATTTTACCCATCACGGCTCTATTTTTTATTAATTTTAATTCAATTTGGAATTTTAATTCGCCCTTTTCTATGCGTTATCACCTATTCACAGCTATTAGGTATCTCATTACGACAGTTTTGTTCATCCTAGTAGGGGTTCCTGTATCAATTTTGTTTTCCCTTGTCGGAGGCGTGCTCTGCACCGCGAGCCTGTTCGTGGACTTGAACAACACGTTCCTAACCAACGTGTTAGGTAAGCTGACGGAGTTCCAGAACAGCTATTTCCTGCACAAAAACATCAGATCGGTAATGGAAAAAATGAACTCCGGGCAGGGGTAAAATACAACTTTATGTACGAATACATTATCAAGTTAAACAGAGTAATTGATGGCGACACTATCGTAGCTGATATCGACCTTGGCTTCGATGTGTGGCTAAAAGATCAGTATATTCGCCTATATGGAGTTGACACACCAGAACTGAAGAGTAAAGATAAGGCCCACCGAGCAGCCGGGCTGCTAGCTAAGACCAAGCTCACTGAGTTTCTCTCTTCTGCTCAAGGGCTCTCAATCAAGAGCGAGAATTTTGAACCAGAGGACGACAAATATGGGAGGATCTTAGGCACAATAATCACTGACAGGGGCGAAAACGTGAATCACTATCTCCTAAATAACAAGTACGGTGTCGAGTACAGTGGGCAAAATAAAGGAGAAATAATGAAGGCTCACGCTGCAAATATAGAGTTCTTAACAACGAACGGGCTACTTCAATTATGAATGTAAAAGCCCTAAATATAGCTCTTTGTTTACTGTTGGCAGGATGCTCCTCCTTCTATAAGGATAAGAACGGAGAAAATATTAATAAAAATGCGCCGATCTTTGTAAGCCCAAAGACGAACGCGATTCCCGCTAATAAGCCAGCTGAACCCAAAGTTGAATACAAGGGCGAGAAATATATCTTGGTCAAAGAGACCGATTTAAATTTATTATTAAATCGAAAGGTGAGCGAGCCAGCGCCAAATAAGGGTGCGGTTGCGGCGCCCGCCGCCACTGGGGAAAATTCCCCACCCCTCGCCAAAATTGGGGAAAATTCCCCACCCACCCAATCGAAGCCAGAAATCCTTTCGGTCCCTGTCATCCGCTTGGAGCCAACTGAAGAGAAAAAGCCTTCCGCTTCCAGCAGCTGGCCGCTCTTCTTTTTGGTTGTGATTGGAGTAGCGGCGCTCTTCGCTACCGCTTGGTATTATCTGTACTATAGGCCACACAATCCTCCCCGCCCCACGAATTAAAATTAATTAAAAATGGGGAGTTGGCATAAGAATTGTCCGCCCACCCCCCCGTTTTTTTTTGAAAAAAAGTGCGCGAGATGGCTTGACGGCGGGCGAATCTGTGGTAGAGTGATCGCGTATGAATAACACCACCTCAATCAAACGCGGTCGTGGGCGCCCTGTTGGCTCCACCTCCTTTGTCAACGTCAGCCTCGCTGACCTCGATCAGTTCATCGGCACCAAGAGCGCGATCCCTGTCTCGCGCGTCTGGCTCCAGAAGATGAACCTCACGGTCCAGCCGATCACCCGCTCGATCAACGAGGCCAGCGACACCACCGACACCACCCCCAAGGTGGAGTTCAAGATCACCAAGCTCTAATTGGAGACTAATCAAATGTCCCGTTTTGCTGAACTAGTTGGTCAGGCGGATGTCAAGAAGAAGCTCGACTTCTATCTCGACGCCCACGAAAAGAGCCGCAAGTTCCCGTTCCTTCTCCTCACCGGAGCCAAGGGTATGGGCAAGACCGAGTTCGCCAAGGAGACTGCCCGTGGCCTCAAGGCTGCGGACGGCGCGCCCAAGGCTTTCCTCGAAATCAACTGCGGCACGATCAAGAATGCTCAAGTGTTCTTTGAACAGGTGTTTGCTCCAGTGATCCAAGGCAACGAGATCACTGTTCTCTTGGATGAGTGTCACGCTCTCCCCAAGGACTTGATGACTGTTCTGCTTTCTGCGTTCAATACGGAGAAGACGGAGATCAAGCAAGTTACTTGGCGCGAGGGTATGTACGAGTTCAACTTCAAGAAGCAGACGTTTATGCTCGCTACCACCGAGCCTGATCGCCTGTTTGCCCCCTTGAAGGATCGCCTGACTCATATCGATTTCCAGACCTATTCCGTGTCGGATGTCGCGAAGATTATCCAAAAGATTCTTCCTGATGTTTCGTTCAAGGGCGAGGCTCTGGACCGCATCGCGACCACTGTCCGTGGCAACGCTCGCTCCTCCGTCCAGCGTGCGAAGCAGATCGAGATGTACTGTGAGACCAAGGCTAAAAAGGATTTCGGTTGCAAGGAGTGGGACGACCTTTGCAGCAAGATCGGCATCAACCCCTCTGGTCTTAACAACACCGAAATTCAGATTCTCCGTGCGTTGAAGGATCGTGGCGACTGCTCCCTGAATATGCTGTCAGCTATTACGGGAATGAGCCGCTCGTCCCTTCAGCGTGATTCCGAGGTCTTCCTGCTCCAGAAGGGGTTTATGAAGATCGAGGGTCAGCGCAAGCTCACGGTGGCAGGCGCGAAGGTGTTAGAGCAAGTCAAGGCTTAACTTCATACCGAGACTGGGCAACCGTGCGTGAGTGGTGGCCCAACAATTTTCCCAGTCAAGTTAGAACAGCATTCCGCTGAGCCCACAAACAAAACAAAATAGTTAGTAATCAACAGTGGTGGCCCTACGCAAAACACAGGCACGGGTAAAGCCTTAACTTGACTGGGTTCCTTTTAAATAATAACGAAAGAGAAAGCAAATAATAACAAATAAGTGCGAAATAAATAAAAGCAAGCTCACAAGTGGGATACGTAGTTCTACGTAGCCGGGCCAGGCCCGGTTGTAAAAAAAATGTAAAAAATGGTTTTCGTGCAAGATTGTTCTCGCGCAGCCACCCCTCTTCTGATCTACTTCTGGCGTATGAAACTAAAGCGCGTTTGCCAGTTCAACGGGAGGGTCTACGAGATGGACTTCCCCAATATGACCGCGTCGCAGTATTACGACGCCCGTGAGAAGTGGAAGGGTGGCCTGCTGATTCAGCAGGCGTTTCCCTTCTTGACCGCCGATGAGCGGGAGTTCATTATGACCGGAACGCCCCCGCACGTTTGGAAAGAGATCTTCGCGCAGCACGACCTATGAAGCCGATGACCCAACCCACCTACGCTTACTTGCGCGGGTTTCTCGATGCTTACAACATTGGCGCCTATCAATTCGATGCGCGCCGAAGCGAGTTGACCAGCCCCAACGCTGGAAGCGATTACAAGGCTGGATACGATAAGGGAATGACCTTCTATGCGGATGACAATAATTTAGATTAAAAAACTGGTGGGTGGGGTGTTTACCCCAGCCGCCCGGCCTGGCCCGGTTGTAAAAAAAATGTAAAAAAAGCGCGAACCGAAGTCCGCGCTTGACTCTCTCAGATTTGCCCCAGAAGCACGCTTTCCACGTACTCCTTGCCTTGGGCGAGCGTCGCCTCTGGACAGATATCGCGCACAGCCTTGATCAGGGTGATCTTGTTGGCGATGGGGTGGCTCTCCCGCGCCTGCCTCTGCGCCTCATCCCAGAGGGTGGTGAGCGCCATCCGCACCTTGGCGCTGTTGAGATCGGCGCCCCTGTCAAAGCTGATTTCGATTTCGCTATTGCACACGCCCAGCTTGGCGGCGAAGTGGTTGACGATGTCCTCGCGGTCGATGATGACTTTCATATTACAGGATGTTGTGGTTTTGCAGGAAGGTGACGTATTGGTCGAGCAGGGTTTTCTTGTTCTTGGTGCGCGACCCGATGAGGTAGCGGATTTGCGGGGCAACGCTCTTGCCCGAGGAGTGACGGAGCCCGAGGGTTTCGAGCTTGAGCGCGCCCTTGAGGGCGAGCAGGCGGTAAGCGAAGATCTTGTCAGGAGTGTCAGCAATCATCTTTTTGTATGGGTTAGAATTGGAGCCGCGCTGCCTGCCTCCTATGTGGCGGGTGATTAGGGAGTCTTCACGGCTTCGGTTTCTCCCCGTCAGCAAGGGAGAGAATGGAGTTTGCTCTGCGCTCTGCAACACTTTTCTGCGGACATTTTTCGTGCCAAGCCCTCCCAAAAAGCGTGTCAATGGGTAGAACTACGTATTTTTTGCCCAGGCCAGGCCCGGCTGTAAAAAAATTGTAAAAAATCGCCCATCAGAAGAAAAGTCTCGCCAGCGCGCGCCGTTCGGGCATTCTTCCGCGCTTTTTCGCCCCCCTCCCCCCCCTCAAAAAAAAGCAAAAAAAGGTTTGCACGCGCGGTCCCGAGCGCCCAACCTCCTAGCGTATGAACTCCATCAACCTCCGCATCTGCGGCTCAGACAATTCCGAGGTCAGCGTCGCTGAACTCGCCGCCATCAAGTCGCCCGAGAAGACGGCGACCTATCAGCCCATCCCGCACTCTGATCTCGTTTCGATCTTCCGCGACAATATGCGCGCGGCGGATTTGACCATCAAGCAGGAACTGCACACGGTTTCCCGCTTCGGTCAGCGTTACTTCGGCCTTTTCGAGATTGACCTCGGCAAGGCTGGCACCGCTGGCACCGTCGTCGGCTTGCGTAACTCGCACGACAAGAGCTTCCCCGCTGGCATCTGCGCGGGCAACGCTCCTTTCGTTTGCAGCAATCTCGTTTTCCACAACGAGGTTGTGTTCACCCGTCGCCATACGTCGAACGTGCTGCGCGACTTGCCCCAGATTGTCGGGCGTGCGATTGGTGCCTTGTCCGATATGTGGACGAAGCACGAAACCCGCGTCTCGACCTATCAGGGGCGCGAGCTTTCCGATGAGGAGGCTGGCAATCTGATCCTGCGTAGCTATCGGGCCGGTGCAATCGGCAAGACGATGATCGCGGATGTTCTCGATCAATGGGAGAAGCCCGCGCACGAAGAGTTTGCCCCGCGCAACCTCTGGTCCCTGCACAACGCCTTCACCGAGGTGTACAAGGGGAACTTGCTTGCGCTCCCCAAGCGCAGCCAAGCCCTGCACTCCATCTTCGATCCGTTCGCGGGTCTGAACCTCACGGTTGACATCAAGCCCGAGGTGGAGGTGGCGACGGTCTAAGCTATCGGGGGCGGTGACAGCGCCCCCTTTTTTCCCCTTTGCTATATCAAATTTTGCTTATTGTTCTGCTATTGTTTATTTTGCTTAGAAAAAAATTGCGATGAATATCCAATCTATCGACTTTCTGAACGAACGCCTGAAGGGTTCGGAACTTTATGTAAACAAGACGCCCGAGGAGGCTCAAGCTATGTTTGATCAGGAGGTGCAAGTTGTCACTCCGCGCATCAACGGCTGGCTGACGCGCAGCGAAAGGTGGAAAGTCGCCTTCTATGCTCAGAAGCTGCCGCGCCTTACTGAACGCAAGAATTGTTCCGTTCACCTTTACAACATCGCGGTGAAACTCAACATCTCACTCGCTACAGTAAACAACTATAGATACTATAGCGGCTGGTGATATAGCAAGTCCCGCCCACTAGGGGGAAACCCCTAGGGGGGCCGGGCCAGGCCCGGTTGTAAAAAATTTGTAAAAAATCCCCCTCCCTCAGAAAAGCCTTGACGCCCCCGCCGCCCGCCGCGCCGCCGCCGTGTCAAGCAAAGAAATTGGGGCCATTGCATTTTTTTTGTTTATTTATCTCCGCGCGCGCCTATTCTTTCCCCGTATGAAACTTAACTTGCTCTCCTGCAATTCCGATGCGAAAACCTCCAAGGGCGAGGCTTTCGGGTGGCTGACGGCAATCCTTTACCTTGCGCCCGCGCGCCTTGCGGGCCGTGGCGAGGTTTGCAAGTGGCGCTCAAAAAACTGCACGCTTGCGTGCCTTTACACCGCCGGACGCGGTCAAATGAATTCCGTGCAAGCTGCGCGCGTGCGCCGGACGCAACTGTTTTTCGATGATTTCGCCACCTTCAAGGCTCTTTTGCTTGCCGATATCGCCGCTTTCGTCAAGTACGCAATCGCGAACGGATTGAAGCCTTGCGTGCGTTTGAACGGAACGAGTGACATTTCGTGGGAGCGCCTCGGCATTTTCGACAAGTTCCCTTCCGTGCAATTCTACGATTACACAAAGTCACCTATCCGCGCGCTTCAATTTGCCAAGGGCGCGATGCCTTCAAATTATCACTTGACTTTCTCGCGCAGCGAGGAAAACGAGAGTCAGGCGCTCGATGTCCTTTGCAACGGCGGTAACGTGGCGGCGGTCTTCCTTTCTTCAGTCTTCCCGAAAACTTGGAACGGTTTCCAAGTGGTGGACGGTGACCGGCACGACTTGCGCTTTCTTGACGGCGCGAACAAACTGGTTGCCCTAAAGGCAAAGGGCAAAGCAAAGCAAGACGTTTCCGGCTTTGTCATCCGTGCGTGACGCAAACTTTTTCTTTTCTGTTCTACTGTTTCTCCTAGTAGTAGCTTTTCTACTGACAAAGCGAAGTTTGAAGAAATAGCGCCGCCGAGAGCCCCCGCCCCTTGTCAAGGGGTGGGGACGATTTTTACATAATTTTTACAACCGGGCCAGGCCCGGCCAAAGTGGGGAATTTTCCCCACCCTGCCGCCCCTTAACTTACTTCAAAAGGCAATTCGGTTTGATAAGTCTCCCACTTAGCTTCCGCCTCGTCTTTATCGGTATTTTCAAGGTCAAGGTCAATGATCTCAACCTCTATGTCAACAGAGGAGCGGATGCCTTGAATGGCGCCGCCCTCAACCCAGATTGCAATTTTGTTTTTCATCGGTAAAAAACGTGATTTTTTATCTTAACAGTCTTTTTGAGCTTGCTTGCCCAACTGGGGGACACCGTTCCGTTGTGGTAATGCGTGGCGCCTTTCGTGTGGTTCGTGAGCTTGCCCCGCGCAATCTCCAGAGCAAGCGCCCAATTCTTGTGACGCTTTGCCTTTTCAATTCCCGTGCCGACAGCAAGACCGTTCCAACAAGAGAATTGCTTGGGGGCGAGGCAAACGATCATCTCGCCCTTGCCCTTGGCACGATTGGCGATCACTTCGCGGACCGCCTCCATACCTTCGCGCCCCTCGCCGCCCGCCTCCATAATGAGGGTAGCGGCGACCACTTCAGTCTGGGAGACTGTAACCGTGACGCTCTGCACTTGCGGCAACGAAGCCGCCCCAGAAAAGGTCGCTGTCAGAAGCAGGAGGGAAACCATTTTGTTTTGCATATTCCTGAACTTTATCAGTGTTCCAATTGAACGCAAGGATTAATTTCGCAATTTTGAAGACATTCATACTTAGACGGTGATGCCCTTATGGGTGAAGTTACTGATCTTTTCGAGGTTGAAACTCTTGTAAGCGTGGCCCGTGGGCGTGTCCTCGTTGTTCGTCTTGACGGTCAAGAACTCGTTGCCAGCCTTGGAAACCACAATCGCTTTGCTTTCGTGCTCACCCCAAACGCGGTGGCCGAAAGGCTTGTAGCCGATCACGCCGTTGCGGCGCTTAGTCGCGCCGTCCTTGTCAGGGTAGTCAAACGACACGATAGCGGCGCCGTTGGCAACGATCTTCTCGATGATGGAACGTAGGTTGTTATTCATACGGGAAACAAGATACCACAGGCCAAGCGCCGATCAAGCGTTTTCCTCATCTTCTTGCGGCTCCCACCCAAAGTGTTCGCGCACAAATTCTTGCCAATCTTTTTTGTTCGATTCTTCCAAGGTCAAGCTCACGGTCTCGATAGTTTCGCCCTCATTGAAGATTTCATAGCCCGCAAAACCGTTGCCTTCCTCGGCGTAGATGATTTGGAAGTTCGCGGGAAACATCGCAGAAAGCTTTTTGATTGCAATGGTGGGCGGGCTCCAAGCCGAATCAAAAGAAAAAAACATCATATTTTCATTGCTCGACACCTCGTCAAACTCGGCTTCGATGTCCCATTTGGTGCCCCAATTATGCACGTTCCAGTCGTACCAGTTGTCGTAACCGTACTTCACGACAAAGGCGATGCTTTCCTCTTCTGTTCCCTTGAACGGAGCTTGACGCTCGATCAATTCGTTGGGCGTGGGGGCAATCTTGGCAAGGGTCAACTCGACATCTTCACCCAGCCACTCACGGAAGGCGGTCAAGTCTTTTCCCCAGACGAGCAATTTGTTTTGGCACCAGTTTGGCATAGGTCGGCAAACTGACAGACTGTGGGCGCTGTGCAAGCTTTTTTTTGCTAAAAAATTAGCAAATCAGCAAATACGAAATAGACAAATAAAAGTTTGGGGGGGGCAGGGGGGGGAAGTCAATACGTAGAACTACGTAGTGGCCGGGCCAGGCCCGGTTGTAAAAAAATGGTAAAAAAAAAGGGGGGCTTGCGCCCCCCCGCTCACACCCCGTCGTCCTCCCAAGGGTTGTAGTAGCCCCCCTCGTTCCGCTCCTCCCAATAGGAGTCCAGATGGGCGTCCTCGGCGGGGTGCGCGGGCTGGTAGTCCTCGTTGGTGCCGTGCCCAGCGGAGGCGAGGGCGTCGCCGTCAGCCTCGGCGTCGCTGCGGAAGCCGTCAAACGGCTCGTCGCTGTCCTGCTCGGCAACGAGGTAGGCCGAATTGAGGTTGTCGATGATGGTCTCCAGTTGGGGCATATTGACGCGACCGCTGACATCGCGCAGGGCGGACAGAACAAGGGAGGCTTCGGTGAGGGTGAGGGGCAGGTTGATCATAGGATGATGATGGTTGCAGGACAGAGAATGACTCAGTTTTGCGTGCGGTCAATTTTTATTTGGTAAGTAGAACTACGTATTGACCGGGCCGGGCCCGGTTGTAAAAAATTTGTAAAAATGCATCTCTACGTATTACTACCTACTTGACAAGGTTATGTAAGATTTTCCGACACAACAGGGCGAAAAAAAAGGGGCTTTCGCCCCCCGCTAGGGTTAACCCTGCCACTCCCTGCGGGGCAGGGGGTAGTACGGCTCGGTGTTGAAATCGGCCAGCGCATCGCGCAGGCACGCGCGGACGATGGCGTCGTCCTCGATGATATCGCCGTCCAGATTTTCAACGACGATGTCGAGCACCTCGGCGCGACCGTTGCGCGTCGCCTCAAGCTCCGCGCGGTAGAAGTAAACTTCGCCGTTGATGGTGATTTCCACAGGTTCAATGTTCATGAGAGAGAGAGTAAGGAGAGAGAGGGTAACCGCAAGCTTTTTTTCGTGTTTTTTTAGTAGAAAAAAGGGGGCGATTTCTCGCCCCCGAGAGATTCAGGAAGTCGGGCCGGTGTCAAGGCCCACATCGGCGCCGTATTGAAACGTGCGGTCCCAAGCGTCTTCTTCCGCGACGAACAGCGCAGCCATATCGTCCAGAAACTTTTTCATCCCGATATGGTCAACGTCCGACATCGGGGAGTAGTGGTCCTTCTTGAGGGCGGGGGGATTAATGATGTTCACAGGGGAGAGAATGAACCGCGCGCAGCCGAACACAAGCTTTTTTTTGATTATTTTCGGGACATTTTCCGTGCCAAGGGGTGCAAGAAACCTTGTCAATGCGTAGAACTACGTATTTTTTGGCCGGGCCAGGCCCGGTTGTAAAAATTTTGTAAAACTAACGATCTACGTAGAAGTACCCATTGACACACCCCCTGTAAGCTTTTCCTACAGGGGGGTGTCGGGAAACCTTACCAGACGATCTTGCCCACCTTGCCCCCGCTGTTGCGGGTCTCGGCTTCGGCCTGATAGCCTTGCAAGATGGACACCATCGCAGCGGCGAGGGCGTTGCTCTGCTCCCAAGTCAAGTCGGGAACGGCCTTTTTGAAGTCGCTCGCGTGGCAGAACGGGCTCGCGTTCAGCGCGCGCGTGGCGAAGTAGAAGTTGGCGCGATCCGCATTGATCTGCGCTTCGGTCTTGTGGATGGTCTGGTATTCCATTTTTTTGGGTGGGTTGAGGTTGAGGGAAAGGATGGGATTACTTGCCGAGATAGCAAGCGATTTCTTCGCGCGTGGCGTGACGGAAAAAGGTCACGGCGGAGACGTTAGTTTCAGCGTGGTGACGGTGGACAACGTTGCCGTTGTCCTGCAAAACCGCGCGCTCGACGCGCCCAAGCTTGGTGTGGAAGTAGAGGCGACCGCGCTTGAGGACATTCAGCTTGTTTTCAGTATTGGTATTCATTACGTCCCCGAGAATAGGGGCGCGGCACCGTGCCGCAAGCTTTTTTTTGATTTTTTAATGCGATTGGAAACACCCTCCCCCATTTCCAAAAAAACGCCCCCGCGATTCCCAGGGCAACGGCGGGGGGTGGTTTTTAGTCCGCATTCCCCCATTTTTAACCATTTGAAACTCCCTTTATCTCTCCTTTATGTTTATCCCTATATATATCCCCCCCCCACCCGTATTTATAAAAAACAATAAAAAAGCCCCCAGATGGGGGCCGAGGGGAACGAAAAAACCGGGCGGACCCAGTTTCACCAATGGTGAATAATGTTGACTATCAACGCGATATCAGCAATTATCGCGAGAATCATTAGAACGAATTGGAACTTTTCGCTTTTTGTATCAAATGTCATAGTGGTTTTGTTTGGAAAGGATCATTTTGGCAGCTACTTCGGCCCAGAGAGCGGGCGAACCGCCTTCTGTTATTATTAAATCAGGAGCCAGCGGGGGCTCAAACAGCTTTGTTGTGTCGGGATAATGGCGGCAGGGTTTTCGATCAATAAAAATCATAAAAAAATCATCCCCGAAAGCTTTTCTGGTGGCAAAAGTGGGACATACAAAATCAGCAATAACATAATTGTCGCTCCTAGCAACAATGTCGCACAATATCCCCATTCTTCTACTGTGCTCAATTCTATCCTCAACCGAGAACCCCAAGTCTTTATGAATCTCTTTTCTTATCTCGTCGGCGTTTAGGTGAACGGCGCCCAACATCTCTGCGAGGTGCTTGGCGAGCGTTGTCTTCCCCACGCCCGGCAATCCCATTACTAGTATCTTCTTCATTCAGCAGCTTTATTAAATCTTTAATCAGTATAGCTTTACCTTTATGCTCTGTCCAGTGCTCTTTCGGGAGTCTCTTTAATAATTCTATTTGATTCATTGATGTCGGCGTCCAAGCGCGAGATTAAGTTGGTTAGCTCCTTCTCTGAGAAGTGCTGGACTGGATAACCCTCAAACGCTGAAACTTGATAGTACATAACAGTTGTGGAGATCTTCCGCAAAAACTCTATCTTGTTTCGGTTCTCTCTGCGAGGAAGGTTATCGAAGAGATAAGCCCTTGGCGCCAAAATATTTGGGGCCGAACGATTCGCAACGTGAGTGCGCGAGAAGATGCGGTGCGTTGGGAAATCCAGCTTAAAGACGTTATTCATCTCCAAGGCATAGTCGTGGGTAGCAATGGTGAGCATATGCACTTGGCCCCGGTTCCTTAGCATTTTGAGGAGTTGTCGTGCGCCATTACGCAAAATAACATCATAGTCCTCATTACCCGCCCTAACTCTGACTGCATCGTCAGCAGGACGAGTTACTGGGTAGGTAGAATGGATTAGAGTCTCGTCGAGATCGACGAATATAGGAATGTTATTCATTTACCAGAAACAACTTGAACAGCGTACTCATCATCATTGATTACAAACGACCAGAAGATTTCCATCTCCTCTTCTGAGGAAAGGCCAATTTGCTTTGCTAATTTCTCAATATCAGCATCACTTTTCTTGTAGTAAGCATCTCTTTCTTTTCTGATCCTTCTTATTTCCTTCAGGTATTTCTTTTGAATATTAATCATGGTTCTTTGGTATACTGAAAAACTTTGCCAGCAGTTGCGCTGCCAAAAAGTAGGCCACAGAATGCAGTGACGCTGCTGGGAATGTCAAGCATTTGTTGGCTGTAAATGCACAATCCCGCCCAAATTAACAAGGGCAAGACAGCGGCAACCATACAAACGATAAACATTTGCAGTCGAATAGACGAAGGAGCCCCGTCGCCTTCTTGCAGAGAGCGGCCAATCCAATTAAAAAACTTCATTTTACAACTAGCGTGAATGTCTCGCTGCTTCTTGTTCCAGAAGAGTTGGTGACAGTCACAGTGTAAGTTCCAGCATCTCCGCTAACAACGTCAGGAATGTACAAGCTCGCAATGTTTGCGCCAACAATCGTTGTTCCGTTCTTTGCCCAAGTAAAGGTGAAAGGAGGAGTTGCGGAGCGGTCAATCACCGCCTTTAGGGTGATAGTGTCGCCAATATAGGCCACCATTTCAAGAGAGAACAGGTCGCCATCAAGACCCCAAACATTGAGTCCGTACTTTGTTAAGGTGAACTTAGACCCGCGCGCGCGAGTTCTGAAAGCGTTGTCAGGATTCGTTAGAGTTACTCCTGTTGAGGGAAGAACAGTAACGTAAGAAGATTCTGATGTGTTTACGCCAGAAATCTGCGCGCCAACAGGGAGAATCTCTGAGCCTACAAACTCCTGTGGAATAACAAGAGTGATTCTTGATCCTGCTGGAGGATTGAAAACAATTGTGCCGCCAAGATCAGAAGCTCTCAAAATGTAGTCTGCCGTAACAGTATTAATCTTTAGAATTGTTGGCAGCGTTGCGGGCTTGTTTAAGATTTGCGCTGCGCCCGAAGCCGCATTCCAATCTGCGTTAACTTGTGATCCGATGCTGGATGGCTTGTTCAAGATCTGTGCGGGACCGGAAGTCGCGTTCCAGTCAGCATTCACAATCGTAGGCTTATTCAAAATTTGAGCTACGCCAGTTGTCGCATTCCAGTCCGCGTTGACTTGAGCAGCGGGAATAACCGGCTTGTTCAAGATCATTGAAACGCCAGAAGTCGCATTCCAATCCGCATTAATCTGAGGCGAATTATTTAATGTGGGCTTGTTCAGAATCATCGCTGGCCCAGATGTCGCATTCCAGTCTGCGTTAACTGGCGAAACGATGGTTGGCTTATTGAGAATTAAAGCGGGACCAGAAGTTGCCGCCCAGTCCGCGTTTACCTGACGACCGTTAGATCTTGAACTTTCAATTCTGGGATTCTCCGCAGAGAAAACTGGAAGCGAAAGGAATAAGAATGCGATTAATATTAACTTTTTCATTGATTAAACCCAAAAAAATTGTCTGTTTTCTATGACCCATCGACACAACTTTGTATCGTGATCTTCAATGGCTTGTTCAATAGTATGAACCTCTTTGTAAGCCTCTTCATAATGCTTGCTGTGATCGACTCTTTCGTAAGCCTTGTCAAGAGATTTCTCTAATTCATCTCTTCCAGTTTTTGCATAGTTGTACATTTCCTTTAATTCTCTTTCAAATTTTTTGTGAACCTCAGTATCGGAATAAACAACGTGATCGAAACATTTTTCACGATCTACAAATTCAATGACCGCCTGAATGTGGAAATTTACAATCGTATAAGTCAAGTCCTGCCAGCGATGAGAGAATACGCTGTCGCGCATTTCCTTTCTCGGATTACGCAAGCGCCCCTTGATCTCGTACTTCAACTCGCGCAGAGGCATAACAATACGTACACTCCATAAACAAGGAAGTTCGCGGCGCAGAAAATACTGAACTGGATAATTAGACTTATAATATTGAGCATTGTGCTCCCAACCGTCGAAAGAAAGCGCGTAAGGCTCGATGTACCACTTGCAAGGCCACCACCAAACAGTCTTTTCATACTTTTTAGTCAGATGCTCCTCAAAAGAATAGGGTTTCATATTAAAGAAAAAAACGCGCGAGGCTGCTAATTTTTATGCTCAGCCAGATCAGAGGCTTGTAGAAAAATCTGTAGCCAACGGCTCTTTTAATTTGATAAAATTTAAAATACTTGTTGTACCAAGCGTTTCGGATTCTGTCTGCTTCTTTTCGCCAAGCTAAATCGCGCTCCTTGCGCGGAGTATTGTCGGTTTTTTCAAACTCCACAAGTTCAATTTTTTCCAGTTGCCCCTTATTGTAAGTTGCACAGAACTCAATCATACAATCGTACTTTCCAGCAACATCCATAATATAATTATAAAAATTAACCTTGCCGTGAAAATGAGTGTCCTCTTGGTAAGGGTCATTTCTTTCCATATGGCCAAGCCGCGAAAAAATGCTTTTGGCTTTTTTATCGCCCTCAATCCATTTTGTCTCCTTGTACTTTTCCACAAAGAGTCTGCCGTTCTGCATAAAATACAGATCGAGGCAACAGTTTAGGTCTTTGCTTTGGAACTCTTGAAGCTTTTTCTCCAAGCCAAGATCAATCATCTCTTGGGTGATGGGAAGCTTTTCAGCTACCGCGATAGTGTCAAACATGCCCATATTATTTTTTTTTAAGTTTAAATTTACCGTCTTCTAATTCCGCCCACTCGATATCATCGCCCTCTTTCCAACCTAAGCTTTTCAGCATCTTTTCAGGAATCTCAATATATTGGTCGCCGTTGTCAAGTGTTTTTAGGGGAACAATGATATTTTTCTGGTTAAAAATGTTGTCCCAGTTTTCGGAGTACTGGTCATACTTTACTGAAAATGGACGCGGTTTAGATCCTTTGCCGTTCATGCTAATGGTATAGTAAGTTGTGCTGATCTTTTTCTATAAATTTTACGGATTGGAATAAACGCAGAACTAGTGTAAAATACTAGTAATGTCATATATAAGTTACAACAATATTCTTGGATATGTCTCCACGGGAGACGAGCAATCCCTGAATACGGGAACATATAACAGACTTTACGCATTAAATATTAACGCCAGCAACTCTGCGAACATTCAGAGAATCAAAAGAATTGGTGGCGAAGAGGACTACTACAATCAGACTGGTCCAAAATCTGCAACTGTTTCAGCTACAATCGTTCCTGTTACGGGCGCGGGAGGAAATCAGATCACTGGGCTGCTGGCATTGACTGGCGATTTTACGAGCGGATCATACATCCAGATTCCAAGCTATCGTTTCGACAAGTGTTTTCTAAAAAGTTTTGGCGCTGTTTTTGAACCTTGGAGAGTTTGTCAGGTTTCTTTACAGTTTGATTCTTACGGAATGGCAACGGGAGCAGGCATCACCTCTCAAACTCCATCAGAATCATCTGCAAGTTTAATTTCTCCGTTACGCGGAACTTCGATTGCAATCACAAACGCTGGATATTTTTCTGGACCAATTACCGAATACGAAAATATTTCTTTTGAAGTCTCTGTTGATCGCGCAGCTAATTATGAAATTGGTCAAGAGTACCCGACAAAAGTTAGTGTAGCCAGAATCACCAAAACGTTGCAGATTAACGGTATTTCAAACCTAAATTGGATCTCTGATTATCAGCCGAATCAGACGATGAATTGTCAGATAACAATGGCTGACAGTAACGTGATTGGTATTACTGGAGTGCTCACAAATCAATCTTTCTCAGTAGATGCAAACGGAGTTGCAAAAACCAACCTCACAGTTGTTGAGGAAATGGTTTAATTTATGGCCAAAAAAGCCTCGAAAAACAAGAAGAATAAACCCGCAGATATCGTAATCCCTCAACTAAATTATGAGTTAAAATTTAAGGAGCGGAAATTTAAATTCAGCGAGAAGCAGCAAGAGTTGCTGAAAATGCTAATGGATGAAAATACTAAAATAGTATTTATTGCTGGGCCAGCAGGAACATCAAAAACTTTTATGGCAGTTTATGCTGCCTTAAACCTAATCAAAGAATCGGAAAAGGAGGTAGTTTATGTCAGGACAATCATTGAGAGCGGCGAAAGATCCCTTGGCTCTCTGCCCGGAACAATTAACGAGAAGTTCCAGCCCTTCCTCCAGCCATTAGAAGATAAAATACACGAAATTATCGAGGCTACTGACGCCAACAAACTGAAAGAGGACGGTCGCATTGCGGCTATTCCAGTCAACTTTCTTAGAGGCAGTACCCTTTCTGATAAAATTGTAATTGCGGATGAAGTGCAAAACTTTACCCATAAAGAGATTACAACACTTATCACTAGAATCGGTGAAGGGTCAAAGATCTTCCTTTGTGGTGATTTTATGCAGTCTGATATGCGTGGCCAAAACGGTTTTGAGGATTTCTTTGAGCTGTTTGCCGACGAGGAATCGAGTCAAAATGGCATACTAACATTTAAATTTACAGAAGATGATATAAAAAGAAGCCAAATCCTAAAATTTATTGTAAAGAAGATAGATAGGGCTACTAATGAGCAGAGGCGAAATAAAAATAGCAATCTTAAGTAATTGGGCAAATATCATAAAGGTGTTTGGTGGTATCGTCATCGCCTCTGCTCTTTTTTATTTAAATGCTACCTACGTGACAAAGAGTGATTTCACCCCAGTAGCCCAAGAGATAAAGATTCAAGCGCAGCAGATTTCGTATGTAAACGCCGAGGTAAAAAACATATCTCGGCGTTTGTCTAAGATAGTGGATGATGAAGGAGATCCAGTAAATACTGATAAGATGGTTGAAATTCAGAAGGATATTGCTAAAATATTAATGAGAATGGAAAACCTTAACGAAAAGGTGGACCGTTTGGATAAAAACAAATAAAAATGTCCACTGTTTTCTGCTCTAGTTGCGGAGCAAAGCATCAATATGCTGGTTTTCCGCCCAACTTCTGTTCAAAATGCGGCTCACCAATGACAGCAAAGGCTGTTCAGCAGAGTTCCGCAAGAGTGCAGCCACAAAAAACAGTAGAGCCTGCTGACAACGAAGAAATTTCAGAGGATCAGAGCGACATTAATGAGCTTCCTCATTTAGACAAGTTAGATGTAGAAATCTCTATCGAAGGAGGCTTCAGAGCCTTTAGTTTAGAAGAGCTTTCTACTTCGCCAACGACAGCAAGAACACAAAAGTTCAAGCCAATTCGTCGTGACGGCATATCAGACTTGTCTCCTCAGAAATACGGAAGCTCAAAGAATGAGGCGCAAGATTAAGTACGAGGAAAAGCAAGACGTAGTAGATCGGATAATCGAAAAGCACAGATATATGTGGCAGCTAAAGGCTGTTGCGTGGATGGATTTCGAAGATGTGGCGCAAATAATTAGATTTCACATCTCCAAAAAGTGGCATATGTGGAAACAGGATCGGCCTCTTGAGCCTTGGTTGGCTAGAATCGCATCCAATCAAATCAAGAATCTTTTAAGAAATAATTACTCCAATTACGTTCGTCCTTGTTTAAGTTGCAAATACAATCAGGGGAATGAGCCGCCTGCCTGCTCTGTTACTCCAAGCGGACTGCAATGCTCAGAATGCCCGCTTTATCGTAAATGGGAAAAGACCAAGAAGAGTGCTTATGATGTTAAGCTTTCTGTTTCCATAGAAGGCCATATAGACAATGTCTATGCAATGAAAGACAGCAGTTTGGACATATTGTCCAGCGCAAATAAGCTACACGAAGAGATGAGGCTTTATCTTGCACCGAAACAGTACAAGGTTTATGCCAGACTCTATATCGATGGAGCAGATGAAGAAAAGGTTGCCGCAGAAATGGGGTACAAGACAAATGAAAAGGGCAAGAAGGCGGGATACAAGCAAATCAAGAATTTAAAGAAGCTTTTTAAGCAGATCGCTTTAAAAATTCTACAAAACGAGGACATCATCACTGGTTATGAATCTAGAAATTAAATTTACCCCAGAAGATGGAGAAAAGATTAAAAAGCTTGCGGCTGAATTTCCTGATTTAAATCTAATCACAAGAAAGTTTTTTAACGACGAAGAGTTGGATGGTAGAAGTAAACAGGGCATCGCAATCAGGGCTTTCTTAGCCGCAAACAAAATTAATTACAAGACTTCTAAGTACCAGAAGGTTGGAAGTTTACCGCTAACTGATGAGCAAAAAGATTTTATAGAAGGTCAGGCCAAAATGGGGGTGGCGAGTCTTCAGATAGCGGAGTTGGTTTACCCAGATAAGCAAGTAGTGCAGTTGAGCACTGAGCACAGAACAGTGATGGAGTATTTACGCTCAATTGGGGATGGGTCAATGCCAGAAAATGAAACGGCGCTAGGCGTCAAATATCAAGTTCCGCGCTCAGTAGAGCGCGTTATAAATAAAATCAATGCGGCAACAGGCGAAAATCTGAATAAAGAAAAGATCAGCCGTCACCACAAGTATTGCATAGATAAACTCGCCATAAACTTATCCAATTCCCGCTTCCAAAAGATCATCAATTGCTATACATCCCAAGAGGATAGGAATATTTTTGAGGAGGAGTTTATACGTATGACTTGGGACAAGCCTGATCTCACTGCGGACGAGGTTAATTTGTATATGAATGTTTGCAAAGAAATCATTAACCTCGAAACTACTTCGCGTCACTTGGACAAGCTGAATAAAATGTTTGAAGAGACGCAGGAACAAAATGAAATGAGTATTCGTTTGGCCGAGATTATCAAAGCCAAAAGCGGGGAGTATCACCAATGCGAAGGTCGCGTTGAAAGCTTAATTAAAAAGCTGCAAGGTGATAGAGCAGGCAGAATTAATGCAAAACAAAAGGAAAATGCGTCTGTTTTGTCAATTGTGCAAATGTTTCAAGACGAAGAAGAGCGAGCTAATATGGTGAAGATCGCTGAGATGCAAAGGTCTCTGGTTAAGGATGAAGCGCAAAGACTGGAGAGTATGTCGGAATGGAAAGCTCGTATTCTTGGCATATCATTAGATGATGCAGTGTAAAATATGCGACGTTTCTTTTCCTTCTGAGAGAAGCTTGCACGCTCACTTAAAGAAGCATAAGGCTTCTTTGGGTGAATACTACACTACTTACTATCCCCGCAAAAATCTTTTGACTGGAACCTTGCTTCCGTTTAAAGACAAAGAGTCGTATTTTGAGAAGGACTTTGAAAATAGAGAGCAGCTTTTGAGGTGGTGCGAGATAGAGTCAGCAGAAAATGTCAAAGCGCAGATCAAAAAGATGCTTGCGTACAGGGTCGAAAGTAAAGATTTAAAATACGCACCGTTTCACTTGGAGTTGGAAACTAGTGAGATGCCAACAATTGATTTGTATAAAAAGCATTTTGGCAGTTACTCTAAAGCCTGCGACGAAATTGGGGCAGAGCCAATGTTTAGAAGGAGTTTGCCAAAAAAGTTTTATGAAGACTTTTCTGAAGTTGAAATCTTTGTGGATACAAGAGAGCAACAACCGTTGAGTTTTAAAAACGAGAAGCAAGTTAAGCTAGATTTTGGCGATTACACTGCCAGCGGGGCCAATTATACAAAAACATTTGTGGACCGCAAGTCAGAGTCTGATTTTAAAGGAACTTTAGTGGGAGATAACCTAGACAGGTTCAAGCGCGAGCTTCAGAGAGCGAAGGAGATGGAGTGTTATCTGTTTATTGTCGTGGAATCTACTTTAGAACGTATAAGTAGTAATAATGACTTTACTCCTCATAAGGCGAATCTTAAATTTATTTACCATAATATGAGATTGCTGCAACACGAATTTGCGGGGTATTGTCAATTTATATTCTCGGGCAATAGAAAGAACAGCGAGGTTCTTATTCCAAAGCTTTTGGCTATTGGCAGTCCTCTTTGGGATGTGGATGTTCAATATTTTTTAGATAAGGATTCTTTATGGCTTGGATCGAAGGAAACCAAAAAAGAAAAAGCACCTTCAGCAAGGTAAACGAAGAGATCCTTAAACACAAGGGATTTCTGGAAGAGCGGGACGCTAAAATCCTGCTCTATAAATTTTTGCGTAGTAATATATCGTTTTCTTCTGAAATGATATGCGGTGTTAAGCTTTTCCCGTTCCAGCATCTCGCAATCAAGACGATGTTTGAGACCGACTACTCGATGATGGTTTGGAGCCGTGGTCTTTCCAAGAGTTTTACTTGTGCAGTTTTTGCATCCTTGGACGCCATCTTGAATCAGGGCGTTCATATTGGCATTGTCAGCAAAACATTTCGTCAGGCAAAAATGATTTTCCGTAAGATTGAAGAGATCTCTGAAAAGCCAAATGCAGCATTTTTAAAACAGTGCATCACAAAGGTCTCTAAAAGCTCGGACGAGTGGACGATGGAAATAGGGCGTAGTAAAATTACTTGTCTGCCGCTTGGTGATGGCGAAAAGCTTCGTGGCTTCCGCTTTCATAGAATGATGATCGACGAGTTCTTGTTGATGCCAGAAAGAATCTTCAACGAAGTTATTATTCCGTTCCTTTCTGTTGTGCAAAATCCAACTGAAAGAAAACAGGTATACGATTTGGAAACTGAGTTAATTAAACGCGGCGATATGAAAGAGGAGGATCGCTTTCGTTGGCCTAATAATAAAATTATTGTGCTTTCGTCAGCCTCTTATCAGTTTGAGTATATGTACAAGCTTTACAAGCAGTACGAGTCACTGATCAATTACCCAGAAAAAGACGGTAAGGGTGGATCGACAAGAGCCATTTTGCATTTTTCTTATGATGTTGCTCCGCAGGGTTTGTATGACGAGAGTCTTTTGACGCAGGCAAAATCTACGATGTCTGAATCACAGTTTATGAGAGAGTTCGGCTCTAGATTTATGGATGATTCTTCTGGTTACTTTAAACTCAGCAAGATGCACGAATGCACCATAAAAGCTGGCGAAGGTCAAAGCATAGAGGTGGCTGGAGAAAAAACCGCTGAATACATTCTTAGTTTTGACCCTTCTTGGGCAGAAAATGAGTCTTCTGACGATTTTGCGATGAATGTCATAAAGTTGGATAAAGCAAATAAGAGGGGCGTTCTTGTTCATAACTACGCAGTTTCTGGCGCAAATCTGAAAAAGCATATCGAATATCTCCATTATTTAATGACCAGCTTTAATATCGTAGCGATGTGCGGCGACTACAATGGCGGTGTCCAATTCATTAATGCTGCAAATGAAAGTGAGTTATTCAAAAACGCAAAAATCGAAGTAAAGATGTTTGAGGCAGATTTTGATTCCCCAGAGAGCTATCAAACAGAACTCAGGAAGGCAAGATCAGCGTATAGCTTAGAACAGAGGCGTATTTGTTATTTACGAGTTCCGACTAGCACTTGGATAAGATATGGTAACGAACTATTACAGTCTAACTTTGATCATAGAAAAATTTTATTCGCTGCTGAAGCGGTCAATGATGATTTTACTACTCAAAAGGGTAAAACAATTCCTATCAAGAACTTAAAGTTTGTAAGAGATCAAGAAGATACTCAAAGCATCGAGGCAAAGATGGTAGATTTTGTAGACCATCAAGCAGACATGATCGAATTGGTGAAAGCTCAATGTTCGTTAATTATTCCGACAACAACTGCAAACGGCCATCAAAGCTTTGACTTGCCGCCAGAACTAAAGCGTCAAAGTGGCGCAGAGAAAACGAGAAAAGACTCTTATTCCTGTCTTGTCTTGGGCAACTGGATGACAAAAGTCTACTTTGATATGATGGAATGTCAGATGCAATCAGTATCTTCTACTTTTACGCCGTTTTTCGCTCGATAAATAAAAGCAAAACAAAGTACTTTTGGACTTTTGCGTGTAACTTTTAATATAAAGAACTACCAAAATGGCCCGCTCTTATATCAAAAAATCTGAATATTGGAATAGGAACAAAAAGCCAGAGGTTCTGGCCCAGCCTCCTGTAGAGCCAAAGTTAGTAGGCGGCTCTTACTTTAACGAGGTCTCTCAGGCTTCCAGAACAGTTTCTAATTCCTCTTCCACTAAGAGCAGAATGCCTGCGAATGGTACAGATTCTAACATTCGCAGATATGCGCTGTTAAGCCAAGGCTTGCTTCCTTTTGATTTTTCTAAAGACGGCGTAGATGTAAGAGACGCTATTCTTCTTTGTCAAAAAGCTTACGCAAATGTCGCAATTGTCAGAAACACAATCGATATTGCGACCGAGTTTGCTAATACAGACATCTATTTAGAGGGTGGCACCGAAAGAAGCAGAGAATTTTTCAGCAAATGGTTTAAGAAGATCAAGCTGTGGAAGATGAAAGATCAGTACTTCCGCGAGTATTATCGCAGCGGAAATATTTTCTATTACCGTATAGACGGCAAGTTTAACGCTGAAGATTTTAAACTTCTTTCTGGCCTTAGTGAGAACGGTATCGTTAACAATCGTGTTCCCCTTCGCTATATCTTGATCAATCCTTATGAAATCGTTGCGAAGATTTCCAGTTCGTTTGCAGAGGCTGTTTACGAGAAGGTGCTTTCCGAGTATGAACTTGAGAGACTGAAGAATCCAAAAGATGATGCCGATGTAGAACTTCTTAAAGGTTTTCCTCCAGAGGTTCAAGAGCAGATCAAGAGTAAGCAATACTTTAGAGACGGTCTAAAGATGAAGCTCGATCCCCAATATTTGCTCTATTCATTTTACAAGAAGCAGGATTACGAGCCATTCGCAATTCCTTTCGCTTATCCTGTTTTAGAGGATGTAAACGCCAAGATTGAACTCAAGCACATTGATCAGGCTATCTCGCGCACAGTCGAGAACGTTATTCTTTTGATTACAATGGGCGCAGAGCCGGACAAGGGCGGTGTTAATCCCGCCAATATGACCGCAATGCAAAACCTTTTTATGAACGAAAGCGTTGGTCGCGTTTTAGTTTCTGACTACACCACCAAGGCAGACTTCGTAATTCCCGACCTAAAGAAAGTCGTTGGCGAAGAAAAGTATAAGATCTTAAATCAAGATATTAAAGAAGGTTTGATGAATGTATTGCTTGGAGAGGAAAAGTATAACGGGCAAAACGCAAAGATTAGTTTCTTTATGGAGCGTTTGAAAGAGGCTAGAAACTCTTTCCTTAACGACATTATCCAGCCAGAGATTATCCGTATCTCGAAAGATCTTGGGTTCAGAGCTTATCCTACAGCCAAATTCACCGAGATTGATTTGAAGGACGAGACCCAGTACATGAGAACGATCTCTCGTTTGATGGAGCTTTCTATTCTTACTCCAGAGCAAGGTATCGAGGCTATTCAAACTGGCAAACTCCCAGACGCGCGCGCGCTCGCGCCCGCGCAGGAGCAGTACATCTCTGAGAGAGAAAAGGGTTATTATAACCCAATTGTTGGCGGTGTTCCTGTAGTACCACCCGCTGTTCCCTCTGCTCCAACCGGAGCCCCAACCAATAGCACTTCTGGTAGACCTCTTGGCACTCCTAACCAAGCTTCGCGCAAAGATATTCAGGCTGTTGTTTATGAAGTCGATGCTTTTATGAAAGCTTCCGAAGACTTTGTTGCTGACAAGTTTAAAGTCAAGAAGCTTTCAAAGCAGCAGAAGCAGAATGTTGTAGAGTTATGCAAGAAGGTCGTGGTATCATCTGACAGGGAGAATTGGGTATCTACTTTGCAAAAATGTATGGCTAATCTTGATGAAATTGAGAAGCTGAAGCCGCTGCCACAAGTTTCGCAGACTGCCGATGAATTTTTATTAGAAGAATATTCTGCGGCAATTTTTTATCATTCTGCTGTAAAGTAATATATGTCTTTCAAATACAAAACAAGATTAGACGGCATCTCATTCGCCTGTCATAAACTTGGGGACACAGATTTTCCGCTTATTTCAAAAGCTTCGCTCGACGAATTAAAAAAACTTTCGCCAAATATTGATATAGAAAACAACCCAGATTTGCTGGGCGTTTCATTCAATCTTGCTGTTCCAAATATGATTAACAATAACGGCGATGGCATTTCTGGCGCCACTGCTTCTAAGATTGCAAAAAGATTCCTGCATAAATATCTGAATATTGAGCACAACAAGAAGCGAGTTGTCGGGCACATCACCAATTATTCGTTTAATAATTTTCAGACAAACGAGTTTATGAGCGACGATGACGCCGCTCGCACTCTTGATCCAGTTTATCTTTCTGTCGCAGGCGTCATCTACAGAACTGTAGACAAGTCGTTCACTTCCTTAATGTTGCGCAACTCTGATAAGAATGATAAGTTCAATAATGCAATTTCAGCAAGCTGGGAAATTGGTTTTAGCAGCTATTACTTAGCTATTGGAAGCCAGTCACTCAAAGAAGCAGAGATTGTCACTGATGCAGCGCAAGTTCAAGAACTTTCTCAGTTTTTAAAAGCAAAGGGCGGCAGCGGCAAGATGAAAGATGGCACTCCAATTTATCGTTTGATTGTTGGAGAGATTTATCCTCTTGGCGGCGGTTTTACCACTAATCCGGCGGCACAAGTTAATGGCGTCGTCGCTTTTGATAACGATGCCAGTATTTCTCTAAAAGACTCGGAGGACGAAAAAGAAGACGACAAAGAGGAAGAAAATCAAGATATCGAGACAGAAGAATCTTCTGCGGATTTTCGTGAAGAGGTCGCCGCCTTCTTGACGAATAAAAAATCAAATTCCATTTCAGTGATAAAAAATGTAAAAAATATAAACCATATGGACTTAGAAAAACTTATTTCAGAACTTAAGTCTGCCCTTTTGGAGAAAAAGTTTGGTGAAGAGGCCGTCGCTTCAATGACCAGCCAATTCGTAGAAGCTATCAAGCAAAAGGATGCAGAGTATCGCGAGTCTCTGTCCGCAGAGAAAAACGCTAAAGAGCAAGCTGAGAAGCTTTATAAAGAGACTGTCGCTTCCGTAGAGCAGATGAAGTCAGAGCTTTCCAAGACTCAAGAGGAGCTTAATCAAATTAAGAAAGTTCAAGCCGAAGAGCAAGCTCTCGCTCGTCAGAATGCTCGCGTAGCTGAACTTGATGCCGCTTTCGATCTTTCTGATGATGATCGCAAGCTGGTTATCGGTGAAGTCCAAGCTCTTGACGCTTCCGAAGAGGCTTTCGCTTCTTACAAAGAGAAGTTCAATGCTATTTGGAAGCACAAAAACAAAGAGTTCGTCAAAGCCCAGCAGGCCGAGATCGAAAAGAAGATTTCCGAGCAAGTCGAGGCTCGTCTCAAGGAAGTTAGCAAAGCTTCCACTGTAACCGCAGAGGTTAAAGTCGAAGAGAAGAAGCCCGATGTCGATGCCGCCCTCGAAAGCGCTAAAGCGACAAACACCGCGCCAGATAGCAAGATTTCTGGCGAACCCAGTCTCCGTGAGAAGTTTGCAAAAGCTTTCTCTCGCGAAAATATTAGCGTAAGCTATTCCAAATAATAAAAATTAACTGTAAAGCAAATTAAAGGATAACTATATGGCAAATCGTCTTCTACCGTTCCGTCAATATGACGAACATGATGTGGTAAACATGTACGCCCTTGTTGACGCAGCTGTCAACGAGAACGTAACTGGTGTTGGTACTGGTGATGCTGGTGTCTTCGTTAAAGTTTCCGCTGGTAACTTTGACCTCGACCCAGTCTCTTACGCTACCGACTCTTACCTCGGCAAAACTGACTACCCCTTTATGGGGGCTAACTCCTATCCCAAGGTTAATCTGAAGGTTACTCCTGCCGCCTCTGGCGACCTGACTAACTGCCTTGGTCTTACCCTCCGTCAGACTGCAAAGTTTGATGAGAACGGTGAGAAACTTCTCTATTACCGCCAGAAGGCTGAAGAGCTTATGTGCGTACTGCCCGGCCAAGCCGTTCCAGTCGCTACCCGTGGCATCTTCACCCTCGGCGCAAACGCTATCGACGGCACCCTGACCGTTGGTTCCGGTTTCAAACTTTCCGCTAATGGCGGCAAGATCACCGGCTGTCTGCACAGTGACGGTGGCAAACTCGGTATCGTTCTCGGCACCGGCTCACGCTCACCCCTCACCTCAACTGCAAACCTCAATGACCAGTTCTCTGGCGTCTTCGCCGTAGTTGGTCTGCGCATGTAATAAGAAAGGAACTATCTAAATGAAAATCACCTTAAAGCGCACTCCAGAACAAGTTGAGCTTATCAAAGCAATGGCTAGCCGTAATCGCACCGTTGCTTATGACGCTCAAGTCGCCCTTGCTGAATTTATCGGCCCCGTTCTCGCGGAAGTTGTAAACAATGCTCCCACACTGAGCAATCTGTTCACCACTCTGCCTTTTAACGCTGACGATAATCCCAGCATCCCACTCGACCTCTACTTCGACATCAATGACGAGGACTACATCACTGTATACTCGCAGTCAGTAGCTGGCGGTCTCCCCACCAATCAGGTTCTTCCCACCGTATCGGAGATGAAGATCACCACCTACAGCCTTGACAGCGCACTTTCGTTCGACCGCAAGTACGCCGCCAAGCACCGTATGGATGTTGTCGCCAAGACCTTCACCCGTATGGCTCAGGAAATCCTCCTGAAACAGGAGCGCACCTCTGCTAACCTCGTAATGTCCGTTCTCGCTACCGCTACCACCAATGGTAAAGATCACGTTCAACGTGCCAATGCCGCTGGTCGTTTCCTGCTGGCTGACCTGAACGAACTGCTCACCCTCGGCAAGCGTATCAACACCTCTTGGGCTAAGGGTACTCCTGCTGGTGGCGCCCGTGGTGGCCTGAGCGATCTTCTGGTTTCCCCAGAGATCGTCGAGCAGATCCGCGCTATGGCCTACAACCCCATCAATGTCAAGGGCTCGCCCTCCGTCGCTTCTGCTGGCAACGGCAGCGAGAACGGTATCGCCGCTCCTGATGAGATGCGTATGGCTGTTTACAACAGCGCTGGTATCCCCAGCTTCTATGGCGTATCCATCCTTGAGTTCGGTGAAATGGGTAAAGGTCAGAAGTTCAACACCATCTTCGACACCGCTGCTGGTTCCGACACCTTCGCTAAGGCTGACGGTTCCACTGGCGCTGCCCAGTTCGATGGTGCAACTGAAGAGATCCTCGTTGGTATCGACCGCTCCCGTGAGTCCCTGCTCCGTGTTGTTGCTACTGATCCAGACTCCAGCGCCGAGTTCACCCTCGTTGCTGACGACCAGTACAGCATCCGTCAGAACAAGATCGGCTACTTCGGTTCGATGGAAGAGGGTCGTATCATCCTCGACACCCGCGCCCTCGTAGGCAAGATCGTCTAAGGTTAATGTTTAGCAAAAACCCGCCTCGAAAGGGGCGGGTTTTTTTATTCTCTATAACATAGAAAAGTGTAAAATATAGAGTATTATCTTATATGGAAATCTCTACTGGACAAAGCAAGGCTCCTAAAAAGACAAATCTTATTGACGAAATTAATTCTATACAAGATAAGAACTCGCCCGAATACAGGGATAAAATCAGACAGCTAGAAAAGACTCTCGGAATCACAGAAATTAATATTTTTGGAACAGCTAACCGCAAGATTTTTGAAGAGAATCTAGACGTTATGTCTGATCGTCAAATTCAAGCTCTCGCTAGCAAGCTAAAAATTGATCCTGCTGGAAGCAGGCCAAATTTAAAGCAGCGACTACTTCGTCAATTTGACACTCAAAATGTTGCGAGCAGGGGATATTTTGTACCCCAGCCGCAAGCTAAACAAATTTTCTCTGATGATCAGAGAGAACAATTAAACAAGGTTTTAAATGGCTAACATCCAAGAGATAGCGAGTGGAATTTTTTATTACGAATTCGACGGCGATACTGGTGAGACAAATATCAGTATGATTTCTGGCTGGCTGTCAGCCAACCTTGGCGAGCTTAACAGTCTCATATACACAGATTATAGCGGCGCTTCTAGTGATTTAGGGTTAGAGGAGCAGAACATCCTCAAGCACCTTTATTTGATGCATTATTACAAAAAGAAGTCGCGCAATGCAATCAAAACAATTGGAAGCGCAACGCCGACAAATAATGTTGTTTCAATTCGTGATGAAGATTCTTCTGTTACTTTCTTGAATGGCAACGAAGTTAGCAAACAGTTTGTAATTTTGTCAAAAGATCACGGCGCCGAATTAAATAGGTTAGTTCACGCTTACAATTCTTATCAGAGCAAGCCTGTGCAAGTTGTAGCTAAGAATATGGTCGGTGAAGTTTTAAATAGTTTAGCGACTGGATCTTTAACTTAAATTTAATTAAAATTAAAAATCAAAAGCGCATCTTTTATGGTGCGCTTTTTGTGTAAATTGTATTAAGCGCCATGCCAGCCTCCACCTACAATATTTCAATCGAAAGGAATGTAGATTTCTGTTTAGTGCTAACTTTGAAGAATGATACTGGAACAACCATTGATGTAACTAATGCCACAATTGATGCAGAAATCAAACAAGATTATTACTTTCCAAATCTTCAAACTTTCACGGTCACTAAAATCACCCCGGCTTCAGGCTTAATTAAGCTAACCCTGACTGCGGCACAAACTGCCGCTCTTCACCCTGGTCCTTTAAAGTACGATGTGTTAGTCAAATACGCAGATAATACAATTCAAAAAATATTAAAAGGAACAGTAAACGTAGACACTAACATCTCAACATTATCATAACATGTCTCATACAGTTGTAGAGGTCATCGTTTCCGGTATATGCGGACCAGTCGAAATCGTAGAGACTTCAACTGGCGTTTGCCCTCCAACTGAGATAGTTGAGGTTGATCAGATTATTGGTAATGGTACTAGTGGTATAAATGGAACCAGTGGGACAAACGGTACAAGCGGCACCAGTGGATCAAGTGGCATAAGTGGTAGCAGCGGCTCTTCTGGTACAAGCGGCACCGCCGGAACAAGTGGCTCTTCTGGCACAAGCGGAATCAATGGCACAAGCGGTTCAAGCGGCACAGCGGGGACAAGTGGTTCAAGCGGAATCAATGGAACAAGCGGCACGACTGGAACAAGCGGCAGTAGTGGTACTAGTGGCGTAAATGGGACCAGTGGCACTACAGGAACTAGCGGTTCTTCAGGAACGAATGGAACAAGTGGCAGTAGTGGTAGCAGTGGCGTTAGCGGTACAAGTGGTACAGCTGGAACAAGTGGAACTTCAGGAAGTAGCGGTATTAATGGAACAAGTGGCACTACGGGCACCAGCGGTTCAAGTGGAAGCAGCGGAGTTAGTGGTACTAGTGGTTCTTCAGGAACTAGTGGCACAGCGGGCACCAGCGGTATTAATGGAACCAGTGGCAGCAGTGGCTCTAGCGGAACGAGTGGCACAGATGGCACAAGTGGCATCAATGGCACTAGTGGATCTAGCGGAACCAGTGGAACTTCCGGTTCAAGTGGAACTTCAGGTTCCAGTGGAAGTAGCGGCACAGATGGTACCAGTGGAACAAGTGCTACGAGTGGCGTAAATGGAACCAGCGGCACCGATGGAACAAGTGGTTCTAGCGGTACAAGTGGTTCTAGCGGATCTAGTGGAACCACCGGCACTAGCGGTACAGCAGGTACTAGCGGCGTTAACGGTACTAGCGGTGTAAATGGCACCAGCGGCACTGATGGCACAAGTGGCAGCAGTGGCTCTAGTGGTTCTTCTGGTACCGCAGGCACATCAGGTCAAAACGGTAACTTTGGCGGCGCTTCTTTTAAATATAATTTTAGTTCAGTAACAACTGATATTGATCCAGGAGCGGGTAATTTCGCCTTTAACCAATCGACTCAAGACACATCCACAAGAATTAATCTTGACGATGTGGATCTGAATAACTCCGATATTCAGAATTATCTCAGGACGATTGATGATTCAACATCGACAATCAAAGGTCACGTAAAAGTAAGCAAGCTATTTGATACTGGAACTTTTATTCTGTTTACTATCAGCGCAACAGAAGAGGCTTCTGGATTTTTTAAGATTACTGTTTCTCCTGTAGATAGTTCAAGCGCCAATCCTTTTAGTGATGGTGATGATTGCATTCTTACATTTGCCAGAACTGGTGACAAAGGAGATAATGGATCAAATGGCACAAGTGGCAGCAGCGGCAGCAGTGGCAGCAGCGGTACAAGTGGAGTTAACGGCACTAGTGGCACTGATGGCACTAGCGGAATAAACGGAACTAGCGGCTCAAGTGGTTCAAGTGGAACAACTGGAACTAGTGGCTCTAGCGGTACCGATGGTACTAGCGGCGTTGATGGAACTAGTGGATCTAGTGGTAGTAGCGGTTCTAGTGGCAGCAGCGGCATCAATGGAACTAGCGGCACTACGGGAACAAGCGGTAGCAGTGGCACAGCCGGAACAGATGGAACTAGTGGCTCTAGTGGAACATCTGGCATAAACGGAACAAGTGGATCTAGTGGCGTTAACGGTACTAGTGGATCAAGTGGCATAACTGGAACTAGCGGGACTAATGGAACTAGTGGGAGCAGCGGCAGCAGCGGTGCAGATGGAACTAGTGGCGTTAATGGAGCCAATGGTTCATCTGGCACAAGTGGTGTAAATGGCTCTAATGGCACAAGTGGTGCAGCGGGCACAAGCGGCAGCAGTGGTACTAGTGGTGCTACAGGTTCTTCTGGCGCAAGTGGTAGTAGCGGTACAAGCGGTACAGCCGGAACAAGTGGTAGCAGCGGTACTGATGGTGTCGCAGGCGCTAGTGGAACCAGTGGCTCTAGCGGAACAAGTGGCGCGACTGGATCTTCTGGCGCGAGCGGAACCAGTGGCACTAGCGGAGCCAACGGCGCTAATGGTTCTAGCGGAACTAGTGGCCAAACTGGCACAAGCGGCACAAGCGGTAACAGCCTTGCGGTTTCCGGTACTCCAACCTATCTAGCTAAATTTACTACAACAGGAACAATTGGCGACAGCATTGCTTATGAATCTGGCAGTTTAATCACTGTTTCTGGTTCAGTAAAAACAAATGAATTAATATTCAATACTGGTTACGCCGACCCCGTTGGTGTTGGCGAAATGAACTGGAATGATGGTCGTGGCACAGTTAGCCTTGGCCTTCTTGGTGGTAATGTTGATCTCGATCTTGGTCAGCAAATGTTTGAGCGAGTCACCAATCAAACAACTGGTACTCTTTCCAAGGGCACTGTTGTTTATGTTTCCGGCGCCCAAGGAAATAAAATCATTGTTCAAAAATCTTACGCTGGTAGCGAAATGGGCTCCACAAAAACATTCGGCCTTATGGCTGAAGATGTTGCTGTTGGTGCCGATGGCTACGTTATCATCAACGGACTTCTCAAGGGAATAAACACAACTGGTATTCCAGAGGGCGCTTCTCTCTGGCTGTCGCCAACAATTTCCGGCGCTTATCAAACTGGAATTCCAATCGCGCCAGATCACGGCGTCTTTCTTGGCTACGTCGTGCGCGCGCATCAGAGCGCGGGCGAGATCCTTGTTAAAGTTCAAAATGGTTATGAATTGCAAGAGTTGCACAACGTTCGCCTGATTGGTGTTCAGGACAACGATATGCTGTCCTATCATTCGGCTTCTGGTGTTTGGTTTAATACAAACACTCTTGAGCTTAATGGCACTGGTCAGCATTTTATTTCTGGCAGCTTGGACATTTTCAGGACATTCTACGCCGAATCTATCGAGCGCAACGTTGATGTAAAAACTACAGGTTATGTTGTCACAACTCTTGATGACGTTATCGTTGGTAATTCCTCTTCGCCAATTACTGTCACACTGATTTCCGCCTCGGCTAATAGCGGCAGACAGTATACGATAAAAAATAAAGGCACTGGAACTCTAACAATCGACGCCACTTCTCTTGGTCAAATTGATGGCGCCAATACTTACGTTTTAGATCAGTACGAAGCAGTTACTGTAATTAGCGACGGATCAACTTGGAACGTGGCTGTTGGTGGAACTTCTGGCTCATCTGGTACAAGCGGTACTGCTGGCTCGTCTGGATCAAGTGGTACTTCTGGTACAACTGGCACTTCTGGTTCTTCAGGCACGAATGGCTCCAATGGTACTAGCGGTGTTAATGGTACGAGCGGAACAACTGGTACTAGCGGCTCATCAGGTACTAGTGGTGCAAATGGCGCTAACGGCACCAGCGGTACAACTGGCACTAGCGGTACAGCAGGCACCAGCGGCGCGAACGGTGCTAATGGCACAAGCGGTGTCAATGGTACTAGCGGTACGACCGGCACTAGCGGCACCAGCGGAGCAAATGGCGCCAACGGTACTAGTGGTGTAAACGGTACAAGCGGGATTAATGGCACAAGCGGCACAGCTGGTACCAGCGGAGCAAACGGCGCTGTTGGCACTAGCGGTACAACAGGCACAAGTGGCACTAGTGGCACCAGCCCACTAGTTGGATGGTCGGTAAAAACATCTAGCTATACAGCGGTAAACGGTGATCGCCTTCTCGCTGACACTTCAGCTGGAGCATTTACTATTACTTTGCCAGCTTCTCCATCTGCTGGTCATTATGTAGAATTTAATGATCCAGAAGAAACTTGGCCGATAAATAATCTGACAATTGCAAGAAATGGTTCTAGAATCGATAGCTTGCTTGAAGATCTTGTATGTAATATTTCAGCTACAATCGGCTTAACTTATATTGATGCGACAATTGGTTGGAAAATCGATGTTATTTCTGAAATCGGTGGCACTCAAGGAACTAGTGGTAGCAGTGGCATTAATGGTACCAGTGGTATCAATGGCACTAGCGGTACAAATGGGACTAGCGGAACTACTGGTACTAGTGGTACTACCGGAACTAGTGGAATTAATGGCACAAGTGGTGTTAATGGTACGAGCGGAGTCAATGGAACAAGTGGCACAACTGGTACTAGCGGCATTAACGGAACCAGTGGTACTACTGGCACTAGCGGTACAGCAGGCACTAGCGGCGCAAATGGCGCTAACGGCACTAGCGGCGTCAATGGCACTAGCGGTACAACGGGTACAAGTGGCACTAGCGGTGCAAATGGCACCAGTGGCACGACAGGTACTAGCGGCGCAAATGGCGCTAATGGTACAAGTGGAGTTAACGGAACTAGTGGCGTTAATGGCGCAGCTGGGACAAGTGGTACAGCTGGTACTAGCGGTGCAAATGGTGCTGCTGGCACTAGTGGGACAACAGGTACTAGCGGTACAAGCGGAACTAGCCCACTTGTTGGCTGGACGGTAAAAACCTCAAATTACACCGCAGTTAATGGTGATCGTATTCTTGCAGACACTTCTGCTGGCGCTTTTACGATTACCCTACCAGCTACTCCATCTGCTGGTAACTATGTTGAAATTAATGATTTTAAAGAAACTTGGCCAACTAATAATTTAACTGTAGCTAGAAATGGATCGAGAATCGAAAGCTTGTTAGAAGACTTAACTTGTAATTTCTCTGCTCTTCTAGGATTTACTTATATCGATGCTACAATCGGCTGGAAAGTAGACTTTATCGCTGAACTTGGCGGAACACAGGGCACTAGTGGTACCAGTGGCGCAAATGGCACAAGTGGCGTAAGTGGAACAAGCGGCACAAATGGCACAAGCGGAAGCAGTGGTGCTAGCGGTACTAGTGGCGTTAACGGTACCAGCGGTGTAAATGGAACAAGTGGTACCAGTGGCGCAAATGGCACAAGCGGTGTAAACGGAACGAGCGGCGTCAATGGAACTTCTGGTACAAGCGGTGCTAATGGCGCTGCTGGAACCAGCGGTGTTAATGGAACGAGTGGTACTAGCGGCGCGAACGGTGCTAATGGCACTAGCGGTATAAATGGTACTTCTGGCACCACTGGCACTAGCGGCACAAGTGGAGCTAATGGTGCAGCTGGTGCTAACGGAACTAGCGGAACTACAGGAACAAGTGGTACAAGCGGCGCTAATGGCGCAGCGGGTGCAGCGGGTACCAGTGGCACAACTGGCACTAGCGGTACAAGTGGTGCTAACGGTGCGGCAGGCACAAGTGGCACAAGTGGCGCTGGAACTATTTCTGGCACTACCAATACAATTGCTAAATTTACTTCTTCAACTGCCGTTGGCAATTCTTCTATTACTGACACTGGATCGCTTGTAACAATCGGCGTTAATACCACAATCAACGGCCATATGGCCGCGCAGACCAAGGCGTTCCTTATTGACCACCCCACAAAGAGCGGAATGAAGTTGCAGTACGCCTGCTTGGAAGGCCCAGAAAACGGCGTGTACGTGCGCGGGCGCGGGCGCGGGGGCGTGATCTCACTGCCCGATTACTGGGTCGCGCTGGTTGATCCTCAGTCTATCACTGTTCAACTCACTCCGTTTGGCTATCAGCAAAACCTTTATGTTGAAAAAATTGAAGGCAACTTTATTTATATATCGTCAGACTCGCCCGATCTGGATTATTTTTATATAGTCTACGCCGAGCGTGTTGATGTAGAGAAACTTAAAGTGGAGTTTTAATATGCCGAATAATTATGGGCCAAGGATAGTTACAGATGGGTTAGTGCTGTGCTTGGATGCGGGGAACTCAAAAAGCTATCCGGGTAGCGGGACAGCTTGGAATGATTTAAGTCGAAATGGAAACAATGGAACTTTGAATGGACCAACGTTTAATAGCGCAGATAGGGGAAGTATTGTGTTTGATGGCACTAATGATTATGTTTCAACTAATTATACTCAACCCGCATATACTACAGCTTCGTCATTTACTTGGAACACTTGGGTAAAACCAACAAGAAATAGCAGCGCCGACATCATAATGGGTTGTAGACAAGGGGATTTTACAAAACTTACTACAAGTAATATGGAATATTTTCCAACAATTTTTGGTGGAGCAATGCCCATCGGGTCTTGGATAAACGTATGCGTCGTTAAAAATGGCACAAGTTTGTCTTATTACAGAAATGGAGTTTTGATTGCAAGCACCACAAGTTCCACCACAAAAAATTCCGCTTTATTTTTTGTTGGAGGTGACAATTTGGCTGGAGAGTATGGGGCTTTTAGCGTAGCAGTTGCTCAAGTGTATGGTAGAGCATTGTCGCCATCAGAAATCCTTCAAAACTACAATGCCATCAAAGGCCGATTTAAACTTTAAACTATGAGTCACCAATTCGAACATCGCGAATACTTAATCATTCCAGTCTCCGAATTAACGAAGGTTAATTTTGATGAAGTTCTTGAAACTTCTGCCGAAACTGTGCGCAAATCAATCGATCAAGCTAAAACATTTGTGAAGTGGGACGGCGAAGCGCCAGCGTTCGCCGCCACAATCTCTGGGGCAGAAGGTCCATATACTTACGAGGAAATTTTAGATATCCTGACAGGTGTCGGTTGGACCCAGACTGGAATGCCTATTTAAAATGTACAGCAACGGTCCAAAAATAGTTACAGATGGCCTTGTGCTATGTTTGGATGCTGGAAACCCGAAAAGCTATTCGGGCAGTGGAACAGCTTGGACAGATATTAGCAGAAATGGTATAAATGGAACGCTAACAAACGGTCCAACATATAGCAGTGCCAATAATGGAAGCATCATATTTGATGGTGTTGATGACTATGTTATATTTAGTGGTACAATCGTGACATCCACCGCCACTTTTTTGATTTGGATATATAGAAATGGAGATCAAGCACAATATGATGGCGTGTTTCTTTCCAGAGGAACAAACGTGACTGGGTTAAACTTTTTTAGCAGCAACCAGATTGGCTATCATTGGAATGATAACGCAAATACTTATAATTGGGCCAGCGGTTTGATCGTGCCGAATTTGCAATGGTCTCTTTGTGCGGTTTCTGTGGGAGCAACTTCAGCAACCGCATATCTATGTCAGCAAACTGGAATAACTTCCGCCGTTAACAATGTGAGTCACGCATCAACCACTTTAAACAATATACAAATGGGGCGAGATAGTGGTTTTGGTAACAGATTTTTTGCGGGAAACATAGCAGTTGCTCAAATATATAACAGAGCATTGTCCCGCGCTGAAATAATTCAAAACTACAACGCCACCAAAGGAAGGTTCAAGCTATGAGTGTCTCCGGGGGTCCAGATATAGTTGAAAATGGTTTAGTTTTATGTTTGGATGCGGGGAACACAAAGAGTTACCCCGGTTCTGGGACAGTTTGGACTGATTTGAGTAGGAATGGAAATAATGTCACTCTAATAAATGGACCAACATTTAGCAGTGCAAATGGGGGTATTATTGCATTTGACGGAAGCAATGATTATGGCTCATGCGCAATAAGTTTATCTAGTTCTAATATGACTATAGAAATGGCATTTAGGCAAAATAGCGGGGGTCAAAGCTGGGTTGATTTTGCAGTTTTAGACGATGGAACAAATAACCTTTTGTTAGAGTATGGAGGATTTAACGGAGTACCAAATACAAACGGCCATTTAAGATATTATGGAAGTGCTATTAATGGAGCAGCAAGCGATGCATTAGCTTCAGCTTCTCAATTTCCGGCGGATGGGAAAATACATGTTTTGGGATTATCAGTTACTTCTTCTACTGCAACTTCTTATTTTGACGGCGTCTTACAAGGAACAGCTTCATTTAGTCCGACAATAAATTTTACAAGATTAGTGCTTGCAAATGATTTATTAAGAACAAGCAGAAATTGCGCTTGTAATATATATTATGCGAAACTGTATAATCGTGGATTATCTAGCAGCGAAATCCGTCAAAACTACAACGCCACAAAAGGTCGCTTTCGACTCTAATTCCAGTGTAAATTATAAAAATGCCTAATATTTTAATCAACCCTAATTCTGGCATCCTAGAGTTCAATACTGGAACTACAGGTTCTTCGTCTTTAGACGCTTCTCTAAGTGGCGCAGTAAGACTTGCCTTTTCTAATAGCGGCACGCTTGGAGTTCAAAGTTTTTCTACTGGAACAGTTGATAAGTTTTTCGTTGAGGGCATAAACGGACGCTTATTTGGTGTTGACGATGTAATGACTGGCTCACTTATGAGCGTTAACGACATTGCGGGCCTGCCAATTTTGGAAGTATTTAGTGATGATAGGGTTGTGATGGGACAATACGCCTCAAATACCTTGCACGTTTCGGGTGACTGGGCTGCTGTAAAGGCGCTGCCAATCAGCGGCATTTCTCTTAATGTTTCTGGCGTCAGCAGATTTAACACAACTGGATTAGTAATTTCAGGCGATTCGATTTCAGCCAGTGGTAAATTCTCACTTTCTTCAGGTACAACGGGCAGGGCTACATTTAATATTCCGCACGGCATTGCACCAACCTCTCCAGTTGATGGCGACATTTGGACGACAACTTCTGGAATGTACGTAAGGGTTAGCGGCTCAACAGTAGGGCCGCTGGGACCACAATTCTTTTTAGTTTCTGGTTTTACTGGCACTGGTCTTACGCTAGAGCGCGGGCATGCGGGCGATTATATCAGAACCACTGCCGCAACAGCAGTAACCGTTACTGTGCCGCCAACATCAGTCGTCGCTTGGCCAACTGACTGCGAAATTATGCTGGAGCAAGCTGGCGCTGGTCAGGTTACTTTTGCCACAGGAACAGGGGTCGTGATTAACACTAGCGAGACTCTCAAAACACAGAAACAGTACTCGGTAGTAGCATTAAAAAATGTCTCTGGAGATGTCTGGACATTGTTTGGAGAAAGAGAACTCGTTTAATATAATATATAAAATATGCAAACTTTCCTTTACAATTTAAATACCCAAAAAAGGGAAGGGGAGATCCGAGAGGGGCGATATTTAGTTGATGGCCAACCTGGGATATTGCCAGACTTTCTTATAGAGCTTGAGATTGAAAAGCGTCCAGATCCATTTTTTGATCCTGCTACTCAAGTCCTTGAAGGGCGATCTTTTGCAGATTTACTTAATTTTAAATGGGTTGAAGAAACTTATGTTAGAAATTTAACTCAAGATGAGATTAACGAAAGGTTACCCAAGCCTCCAGATACTTGCACTCCGAGGCAGCTAAGAATAGCATTAATACAAACAGGAATATCTCTTTCTACAATAGAAGCACAAATCGATGGAATTTCAGATCCAGTTCAAAGAGAAATTGCCCGTGCGGAATGGGAATATGCGTTAGAAATAAAAAAACAACACCCTCTCGTCGGAATGATCGCTTCAACTTTAAATTTAAACGAGCAGCAAGTTAGTGATATATTTGCATTAGCTGTGACATTATAAAGTGAAGTATGAGCTTATCGTTCTCGACGCCATTAAGAAGAAATAAACCTAGAAGAAATGCTTTTATTATTTCTGCTGGAAGCTCCTCTTCTTTCGCTATTGATAAAAACGGTAAAACATGGGGATGGGGAGACAATACTAATGGAAAATTAGGAAATAATACGACAACAGAGCGCACTACACCAACAAGTATTGCGGGAAGTGTTAAAACATTTTGTCAAATAGACAATGGATCGACCTTCTGTTCTGCTATTGATAAAAATGGTTTAGTTTGGGGATGGGGTTATGGAAATTATGGACAATTAGGAAATGGAACTACTACAGGTGCAATGTTAACTCCCGTCAGTGTTACTGGAGTACGTAAGACATTTTGCAAAGTTGCTGTAGGGCAAAACCATGTAATTGCAATAGATCAGTACGGAAGAGCGTGGGCATGGGGAATAAATCAATATGGACAATTGGGAGATAATACTACAGTCAGCAAACGAACGCCGATAAGTGTACTTGGAGCAGTTAAAACTTTTTGTTCTTTAGCCGCAACTGCGGTTTTGGGCTCATCTTTAGCTATAGATAAAAATGGTCGGGTTTGGGGTTGGGGATATAATGGACGAGGACAGCTAGGCAGTAATTCAGTTTCCCAGCAAAATACTCCAGTTGCTATAGCTGGAGTGCTCAAAACTTTTTGTAAAATTGCTATGGGAAATGCGCACACTATTGCAATAGATAAAAATGGAAGACTTTGGGGATGGGGCTATAACAGGTATGGACAGTTGGGAAATAATGGAACTGGGAGCCAAAGAACTCCTGTTAGTATTCTGGGTGCAGTAAAAACTTTTTGTCATATAAATAATGGATATGATGTTTCTTATGCACTTGATAAGAACGGTAGAGCGTGGGCATGGGGAAATAACTCTGGAGGCGTCCTTGGAGATGGAAGCCTAATAGATAGATTTACTCCAGTTAGTGTCGCGGGAACTATTAAAACATTTTGTCAAATATCAGGAGGGATAGCTCATGCTATTGCTGTTGATAAAAATGGTAGATCTTGGGGGTGGGGGCAAAATGATATTGGTCCATTAGGAATCGGCTCATTTCCGTTTAAATGCACTCCAGCAGCTATAGCAGGATCTATAAAAACTTTTTGTGAAATATACTCTGATTCTCATGTGGCGGCAATAGATAAAAATGGCAGGATTTGGGGATGGGGTATAAATGCTCAATATGGAACTCTTGGAGATGGCACTACCGTAATAATGAGAAAAACTCCAGTAAGTTTAGCGGGAGCTGTTAAAACATTTTGTAAAATAATAACTTCTGCTGGAGGCGTCCATACACTCGCTATTGATAAAAATGGCCGAGCTTGGGGATGGGGATGGAATGGATATTTGCAACTTGGAGACGGAACTAGCTCCAATCGCTGCACTCCAGTAAGCGTTGCTGGAGCAGTTAAAACATTTTGTGAAATTGGTGCGGGCAGAGGTCAAGGTTCAGCCATAGATAAAAATGGTCAAGTATGGATGTGGGGACTTAATAACACTAATCAGCTTGGCAATGGAACTTTTTCAAATTCTGCTACGCCGGTTAAAATTGGAGGTTTAGTTAAAACATTTTGTAAAATATCTACAGGTGAAAATTGGACCCTCGCAATTGAAAAGAATGGTCAAGTTTGGGCTTGGGGAAGAAATGCAAATAATCAAACTGGAACAGGTGGTGGTGTAAATATAGCAACTCCAACAAAGATTATCGGTCTTGCAAAAACATTTTGCAAAGTAGAAGCTGCAAGAATTCATTCTATGGCTATTGATAAAAATGGCCGAGCTTGGGGATGGGGCGATAATGGATATGGAAAAATTGGAGATAATACTGTAACCTTTAGAACATCGCCAGTAAGTGTCGCCGGTGCGGTAAAAACTTTTTGCCATATAAGTGCTGGACCTAATCATACACTTGCTATTGATAAAAATGGAAGAGCATGGGCATGGGGCTTCAATCATCGCGGTCAATTAGGCGACAACAGCAGAACTAGCCGAAGAACTCCTGTTAGTGTTGCTGGAGCAATTAAAACATTCTGCAAAATAAACTCTGGATCTAATAATTCAATAGCTATTGATAAAAATGGAAAAGTCTGGGCTTGGGGAGATAATCCATTTGGAAGCAACGGGGATAACACTTCAGCTTTATCAGAAACTCCTGTGCAAATTTGTAGTATTTAATTATGACTAAACCAGTTCTTGTTATAACTCACGAACGCTCTGGCACACATCTTGTTATCAATTCGATAAACTACGAAAAAAAAGGTGAATTTTTGACCGTTGGTTATACGCCAAATAATATAGATTTTAATTTAAAAGGCTATAAGCATATAACTTATAAGGATATTATGTGCAATGCCTGTTTCTTGGACTCGGTTAATAAATCTCATCACCAAGTAGAGTTTATGAAGGATTATTTAGATTTTTTATTTAGCAAGTATAGGGTTATTTACGTTAAGCGCGATATCAAGGATGTATTAAATAGCTATTATAAATTTATCCCAAAGCCAGAACAAAAAGATTTTCCAGTGTTTGAAGAATGGGTGTTTTCCAAGCCTGATGATATTGGCAGAAAGTTTCTACAGCCTTATGCACCTGATCCACATATAATTATTGAACCAGAAAATTATATTCATCGATGGTTCTTGCATACCAGCGGCTGGCTCAAGCACAAAGATAAAATGCTTGTAGTTAATTATGAGGATATGCTTACAGATTACCAGCATCAAAAACAAAGAATTGAAAGCTGGATTGAAAAAAAGATTGCGGATAAGATCCCAGATGTTCACGACAAGTCTTTACCAAACTTCGGCCCCGTCAAAGGAAAGATCGGCGGACATAAGGAAGTTATGTCAGAAAAATTAGCCGCGAAGATTGAAGATTTGCTGTCTCTTTATAATATTAAAGAGACGAATGAAAAAGGATAACTTAGTTTTAACCATCTCGATTGGCGATTATTACAACGAAGTAGCAAAGCTCACGCTACCTTCTATCCAAAAGTATGCGGAGAAAATCGGCGCCGATTTTCTAAACGTCACAGAGTTCAACAAATACTACATTACCCAAAAGTGGAATAAGTTCCTGATTGGCGAACTCTTAAATCAGTACAAGCGAATCATTTATCTTGATATTGATATTTTAATCAGAGATGATTGCCCCAACTTGTTTGAAGTTGTCCCAGAGACTAAGCTGGGAATGTTCAATGAGGGCCGTTATGCGCCAAGGTTTGAGTATCTGGAACAAGCCTCGGAGTACTACAAGGAGCCATTGAAGAAGTGGAACGGCAAGTTCTACAATTCGGGCGTAATGGTTATCTCCCGAATCCACAAGCAGATCTTCAGACTTCCGCGAGGCATTGATTTCGTAGAAACTGATCAGCCATTCATCAATCTGCGAATTTTAAATGATAAGGTTGATATGTTTGACCTCCACTACGACTTTAATCGTATGGATATCTTGGATAAGTTCTGCGGCATCTCGCGCCTAAACTCGTATATCGTTCACTACGCTGGTGCGCCAAAAGATATGCAAATGGGCGTTATCTACAAGGATATCCTTCAATGGGAAAAAGACAAGGAGGAGGGCTACAAGTATAAGCGAAACATCCTTATTAGCGTAACAGCAGGAATGGGCGACCAGCTATGTTCAGAGCCTGCTATCCGCTATACTCAGAAGCTTTATCCTGACGCTAATATCACTGTTGTATCGCACTTCCCTCGTCTCTTTGAGCACCTTAGCTGCCCCGTGGTTAATTATGATCAATGGAAGGGAATTAATGACGCTATCTTGACAATGCATACTTGCCCTGACGATGAGCAGTCAGAACACAAGATGTCACACGTTCTGTTCCACCCAACAGACTTTGCCTCGATGTCAATGATCAAGCGTACTATCCCACACACTGACAAGACGATTCAACTCAAGCTAGATGCAGAGGATGTCAGTTATGTTATCGACTTATTTAAAGACAAGAAGCCTGAAAAGCCTACTGTTGTGGTTCACGCTGGTCGCTGGTGGCCCTCAAAGACTTTGCCAGTTGAGTGGTGGCAGTCTATTGTGGATAAACTGTCGGAAAAGCTTACAGTTGTGCTGATTGGCAAGAGCATTGACGAGAAACAGGGCTATCTACCAATCAAAGTTCCACAGGACGGCTACGATCTCCGCGATCTGACCACTCTTGGGCAATTATTTGCCTTAATTTCACTGTCTAGATGCCTTGTAACGAATGATTCATCACCGCTTCATATTGCTGGTGCTTTTGATAATTGGATTGTGACATTCCCAACCTGTAAGCATGAAGATCACATCCTTCCATATAGAAACGGTACTCAGTCTTACAAAACCAAGGCTCTCCGTAAAGATCTGTTGCTCGATGGTCTAGAAATCCGTCACACTGAGTTCAAGCACGATACTATCGATCTTATCCCCAAGGGTAAGACTCTCTGGGATTATCTCCCAGATGCCGATACCGTAGTTAAGGAAGTTATGGACATTTACGATAACAAGCGATGAATAAATTTAGTTCCTTCCGCCCGCTCATGCACGAACATGAGTACAAGTTTATTGAAAAGTATCTAAATAAAAATGACACGTTGCTTGAGTTTGGTAGTGGCAATAGCACTGTTTATTTTTCTGGATTGGTGAAGAAGGTAATTTCCATCGAGCACGACATCGACTGGATTAAAAATATCCAAAAGATCGTTAATGCTTACGATATCCAGAATATCGAACTGATCTATCAAGCCGCTCACTCTCCAGATCCAAAGCCTTGCAGATACGAACAGTTCAAGGACTACATTCATTTGCCTGCAACCAAGAAGCTAAAGTTCACCAAGGCGCTGATTGATGGTCGCGCGCGTAAGTATTGCGCCAAGTATCTTTGGGATATTATTGATCAGGATGTGCTGGTATTCATCCATGACTTCAATCGCTCTGATTATCAGATGGCTCTGAAGTATTACGATCTGGTTGAGATGCTGACAGAAGGTCAAGGAATTGCGGCTTTAAGAAAAAAGCCAGAAGTGGTAAAAGAAGACTTTTACTACTAATAAAAAACCCCCGAATTTCTTCGGGGGTTTTTGTTTTAGGTCAGTTCAGGTTAGATACTGGGAGTATAAGCAGTGTTCTGTACCCATACGAAGACGCCGTTTGTGGTGTCCTGTGGGCTACCGATCTGAGTAGTGAAGCTCAGGTCAACGCTCTTATTGTCGCCAATTGCGCTTGAGAAGTTCTCGCTTACCAGCTTGGCGCCTCTGATCTCATAGATAACGCGATCATTAGCACCGGGCAGCTTGAACGCGAAGGCAAGGTTCTTTGTGGTATCGGCGTTAAGCAGGGTCTCGATTGCACCGCTGGACTTGAGGTCAGCAACAATTGCGCTCATATTGACAGTTACCTCTACAGGGAAGTCAATAACCTTGGTGAAGCCGAAGCGGCTACCAAGACGCTCAAGGGTGGTACGACCAATTGGAATCTCAATTGAGAGGTTCTGGATGTGAGCAGCAGTATTGTTGAATGGAGAACCTTCAACACCAGTGGGCAGTTCAGCGACTACGCCATCAGGCAGGATTACTGTGATGTCGCCGGGGCGAAGCGCGGAAACGCCTACGCTGCCAGTAACTGGGGCAGGAAGTTGGAAAAGGCTTGCAGATCCAGTTCCAGCCTCAACGAAGATACCGGGGACAACGCCAGAAGAGCCGCTGATAACGTTAACGTTAAGACCTTCACAGGTTACCGAAACAGTGGGAAGACCACCTACTGCGGCTTCTACAGTGTAGTTTGTGATATAAGCGTTGCCGATACCGATTGTTCTGGCAACTCCAGAATTTTGATAAATTCCGGTAGCGGAACCGTTGGCGTCGTTACCCTCTGCTACGGTGAGGATATGGAAGTTACGGCCAGATACGATACCAATGTTATTGGTTGCGTTGCTGGAATCGACGAGTCCACTGATGAATGATCCAGCAGCAGAGCTTGTTCCTACGTTAAATCCAAGGGCAGTTTCGTTATTACCAGTAGTAAGGTAGTAAGAGAAGTCAAGGTTTACAGTAGGAGCCTCGATTGAGATTTGGTCAATACGAGCAAGGTTACCAAATTGGTTAACGTCTTGGCGATTGATAGTAAAGCCATAGTTGGCTGACTGAACGCGGTGAAGCTGTCTAATGATGCTGGATGCGTGGGTGGCTGTCGGAACAGCTGTACCGTCTGCGACATAAAGAGCTTCTGATTGATAAATTACTCTGTTGCGTGCCATAAGTTGTTAGTTAAGAAGGTTTGAAATACTTTACATTTTTTTATCTAAAAATGGAATAATTAAGCTCTTGGATGGCGGTACTTGACGACTTCAAAATCAATAAAGCCGATATAAGGCTTAGCGTTGCCTCCTCTAGCGCGAGAGTCTTTGAGCTTAGAGCAAACTACTTCATCAATAAAAAAGTCATTCTGATTTATAACAGAAGAATCATAAGAGTATGTTCCGTTTTTGACATCTCCATATTCTGTGAGCGGGTATCCAGTAAAGTCCTTGTATTTAAAGCTACTAGATTTAGCGTCGGCAAAAATAGACAGAACGCCGTCAAGTTGATAGGGGTTATCGGTAAAAACGACGCACTTCACAAATGAGCGGCTTTCATCTTCTCCACCAAACGAAAACGGAGAATTATAAGTAGAGTCATTTGCAATAAAGATAGCTGGAGCAACTTGATCATATGGCGGTATATATTTGCCAGTCCAAGGAAATTTTTTATTCGCGTCGAGGTTGTTATCTAGAATCAGGTCGTCCTCGTTTTCGTTAGTAAGATAGATATTGAAATCCTTAACCGCAAAAGATCCTGTGACCGCAACTCCTGTAGAAACGCCGCTAATTAGCGCTCTACCATTGATATAGTCTATAATAACCCCATCGTTGCGACCCTTAAAAACTCCCGAAACATGAACGCCGCTAGGAATACTTGCTCCAGTAATTGTGGAGTCGTATACAAACTGTTTGTAAGGAGTACCGAAAGCTTTGTAAGTGGTTGATATTCTTGGGTCTGCATAATAAGTGAAAGTGCCAGTCTGATTGCTATAAGCCTCACCCTTCTCTAAAAGATAGTGATCAAGCCATAGAGCAAAAGATGTCGTTACGTTATGTTGATATTGCGGTTTCATCTAATAGGTTTATCTTTTTTTCGAAGTTAGCCAATATAGCGCTAATGTATTTTACATTTTTAAATCTAGTTTTTCTTCTAATATTTTTACTTGTTTGGATAGCGGTGTCAGATCTGGATGTCGGAAGATCTTCTCGCAGGGTGTAAAAGTACTGGCCAATACCGGAAATTCCTGTTTCGATGCCTTTCGCCCAACTGCGCCCCGGAGCCCAAGGCATTGGCGAGACATCCCATATGTCTTCTTTTGCTGGAATAAATACGTTCCAAATTACCCCGCCATCAATCAATCTAGAAAAGGTAATGGTGCTTTTCTGAAACGCCTCTGTTATTGGCGATATCGGATCGTCTCCGTTATAAAAACCAATATAAGAAAAAAGATTACCATAGCCATCGAGAGTTCCGCTAATGTTTTGAGCCGTTGGACCAGCTTCGATTTCTTTTGTAACAGGGTGTCTAAGAAATTCATTGATCGTTTCTCTTTTTATCCTTTCGAAAGCTAAGAAAACACGCCTTTCTACGCTATTTTTTAATATTGGCGCGACATCTTTATTGATTTTTTTTGCAACATTTGCTGGGATCTTCGCCATAATTACTCGTTAATTGGGGATAGGATGAATGAATAATATCTTGGCCCAAACATTCCATAAGGCTTTGAATCAGAAGAGATTGCATATCTACGACCATCAAATTCGACACGACGAGCTTCTTTTAGAACAGTGTAGGCAGAAGCTGGCACTTTGATTTTAACGCTGCCAGCAGGATAGTCTATTTTTTGCTGAGTATCGGCTCCGGGTACTGGGGCTTTGGCCTGATCTAAGTACTTAATCTTAGCCTGAAATGTATTGGAAACAGTTGTGAACTCCTTGTTTTCTACAGCTGGAACGTCTCTATCGTAAAAATAATTATAACTAGCTGAAGTGGAGATCACAGTCTCTCTGGGGTTAGAGTATACGGTTATCTGCCTAGAGAAGGTATCAAACACATCATCAATCACTTCATTGATAAAGTTTTTCTGCGCGTCTGAGAGGTAAGATGCCATATTTTACTTTACACTTTTTATATCAGATGTAATATATAGTAAGGTAAAAGGTATGACGGGCAAGGACTATTTAAATGACAGGGTAAAGGTTAATACTTCTGATCTTTTCAAGCGTATGCTTGGAATCCTAGAAGATATTAAGCACGAACACGACCGTCAATTTGCAATATTGTATTCTTCGGCTCCCGATTCCTTCAAGCCTGTAGTCAAACAAGCCAATTATCTTGATGAAAATCAAATGGCTTGGTTAAGAAAAAAAGTTCTCGATATGGGCAATGAATCCATTCGAAAAATGACTACCGAAATGGATTTGATCCATATTGAATTTCATCACACATTTAAACAATGAAAGAACTATTCGACTTCACAGTCAAAATTAATAAGGAAGTAGAAAAAACCGAGACCCGTGAGGAAGATGGCAAGACTATCACGGTCACCAGTAAAGTAAAGGAAGACGTTCCTGTGCGGATAATCTTCAAACAACCATCGCGCCGTGATACTGAAGACGCGGAGATTCAATTTAGCGTGGAGATGTCAAACTGCATTAAGAAGGGCATTTTGACAAAAGGAATGTTAGTTAAGAAGTACTCTGATACCGGAGGCATCTTCTCCGAAGATGATGACAAGCGTCTGACAGCAATGTACATTGATATGGCAAAAATGCAGAGAGAGTACGTTGCTCTTGAAAATGGTTCGGCAGAAGAGAAAGAGCGTGCGAATACAATTCTGGAAAAGCTTGCCGCAACAAGAAAGGAGATGGTAGATCTTGAGTCTACATATCTTAATCTTTTCAACAATACCGCAGATGTAATTGCACAGAACAATCTAATTCGTTGGTTCTGTGTTAACCTTGCTTACAAGCAGGAGCAAAATGGCAAGATCGAGCCGCTTTTTAACGGTTCGACTTACGAGCAAAAGCTTGACAATATGAGAGACCTTGACGAGGCAGAAGACCCTCTTTATCAAGCTACTTTCAGAAAGTTAGCCACATTTGTTTCTTTCTGGTATTACAGCAAGAATGCGACCAAGGAAGATTTCAAAAAGCTAGAGAAAGATCTTGAAGAAGGAAAGTATTAACGAAATTGATTTATTCTTGGCGTTCTGCCAGATAGTAGAGGGTTGCTCTGAGAAGGTTTTCTTGGGCAACCCTGTTTTTATTAAACATATAACTATTAAAGAGCGTGAATTCTTTAATAAGAAATATAAAGCTTATCTAGCTCACGCCATATCTAAGGGGCTTCCAAAAGAAGACGACGCCTTAAAAAAGGCAATAGAGGACGAGTTATGGTCGCAGAAAGAGGACGAAGAGATTAAAGTGTCAGAAAAATATATTGAAACACTTAATATAACCAGAAAAAAAGTATTTAAAAAGCTTCAGATTGATGAAATTGAAAAAAATATAAGGGAAGAAAAGGAAAAGGTCGCCAAAAAACTTGCAGAAAAAAAGCAAATCTTGGGAAAAACTGCCGAGGATTATGCATCTAGTAGAGCTAGTGACTATCTGATATATAGCTGTTTTTATAAGGACAAGGAATTAAATCAACGGTTTTTTTCCGAGCAAGAGTTTGACGAAATATCAAACAAAGAACTTGAGGAGTGTATTTTGGTTTACAATAGTTATTTTAACGATATTTCTGATTTAAATATTCAACATATTGCCATTTCTGACTTTTTCCATCCAAACTATCTTGTTTTAGATCATCCGATGGAGCTTTTTGGAAAGCCGATGACAAAACTTTCCGAAAATCAAATTAGGTTGATAATTTATGCCAAAATATTTAAAAATATATTTGAGACTGTAGAGCATATTCCAGAGGAGATAAAAAAAGATCCAGAAGCGTTATTGCAATATAAAGACAAGAATCAGGCTCAAAAAGAGTTCGAAAACAAAACAAAATCGAAGAAAAAAGGCAATGTTGATGGTGCAGAAATGGTATTCGGAGCTACAAAAGAAGAAATAGGAAAAGACACTAAGACCTTGAAAGATGTTATGAAGGATAAAACATCTCTTTCAATGGAAGACTTGATGAAATTGCACGATAAATAATATAAATTCTGTGTAAATAACCTCAAAGGTTAAAGGATGGCAAAAGGAATCACAGTACCTGTAGTCCAGTCGGGTTTAGAAGCCTCTATCGAGGCGGCGGCCAAAAAAGCTGGACCGCTGACTCTTTCTGCGTCTGTTGATCCTGGTTCCTTTAAAAGACTAGCCCAGCCTCTTGGTAGAGTAAGCGGTCTGGCAACAGAGTTCGAAAAGTCAATTGCCGCATCAAATGCGCGTGTTATCGCATTCGGCGCTTCTGTAGGTATCATCAATGGCGTACAAAATGCTTTTGCTACGCTTGTTAAAACAACAATTGAAGTTGAAAAAAGCTTGGCTAATATTGCCATTATTAGCGGAAAAACTACTCAGGAACTTGAACCATTTTCCAGAGCGCTTTTTGAGATTGCCAAAACTACCTCGCAATCTTTCCAGACAGCCTCCGAGGCGGCACTAGAGTTCTCTAGACAGGGCTTGGGTCTTGAAGAAACGCTAAAAAGAACTCAGGACGCCCTTACTCTTACTCGTTTCACAACTTTAAGCGCTGCTGAAGCCGTGGATGTACTCACGGCTGCGGCAAACTCTTTCGGAGCAACTGGAATTACAACTAGCGAGATTCTGAATAAGCTGGTTGCCGTAGATACTAAATTCGCAGTCTCTGCTGAAGACTTGGCTAAAGGCTTGTCCCGTGCTGGCTCGATTGCTCAAGAAGTTGGCGTTAGCTTTGACGAATTAAATGCCATCGTCACAATTGCACAAGAAAGAACTGCGCGTGGTGGCGCGGTAATTGGTAACGCATTCAAGACAATTTTCACCAGAATCAGATCAGATGAAACTATCAAAGCATTGCAAAGCATTGGTATCTATTCATTTGATGCCGAAGGTAGACTGAGGCCGGTTGTAAGTCTTCTTGAGGAATTGGCTGGGAAAATTAATACCCTTAGCGAAACCAAGAGAATCGAAGTTCTTGAGGCGATTGCTAGCAAGTACAACATCAACGTTTTGACAGCGCTTGTTGACGACTTGGGCTCAACAGCGAGCAAGTTTAGAGAGGCGAGAGATGTTTCTGCGGGCGCGCAAAGCGAGGCATACCAGCGTCAGATTGAACTCAATCAAACTCTAGATGCAGTTATCACAAGAGTTACAAATTCAGCCGCTCAGCTTGCTGATACTCTTGGCAGAATTGGCGTTACTGACAGCCTTAAGTCGCTTTTAAACTTTTTTGACAACATTCTTACTGGGATTAATGACGTTATCGATTCCGAAGGAATTGGCGGCACTATTGCTAAAGGTTTAATTTCTGGACTTAGTGGAGTATTTTTCAAGATCGGCATTCCTCTTCTTCTTGCGATATTCGTTAAGCTGACAAAAGACATTGCCCAATTCGGCACTGAGTCACTAAAAACTATCTTGGGAATCAACAAGGAAGTCAGGGAGCGCCAAGCTTTGGAACAGGCTGTTGTTAATACGCTGATCAAGGATCAGCAAGTAATGGCGACAATCCTGTCTCTAAGCGGAGATCGCAGAAAGCAAGAAGAGTATTTACTTTCTGTTTACAATAGGCAGTTAGCGGCGCTTCAGCAAGTACAAAGCATCGCGGCAAATGTTGCCCCTGCACTACAAGCCGCTGGACTTAGCGCTACATCTGGAACGATTAAAAAGAGAGCGGCGGGAGGTTATCTGCCAGCAGAAGAGGCGAAAGATGTGCGTCGTGGAGTTGGTGGGGCCAGCCCTTCTTCTAAAGTCGTAGAGATTCCAAACTTCTCGTTTGGCGGCGGTAAGCGTGGCACGATGGTAGCAAATACCAGCGAATATATTGTGCCTAATTATGCTGGTGGTAGCGGTACGGCTATCTTTAATCAGGATATGGCGAAGGAGTATGGTCTACCGCCCGGAGCTAAAAAGATTACAGCTTCTGGTGGATTTGTGCCTGCTAATGGGTTTGTACCAAATTTTGCGGCTAAAAAATTCAATGTTTTTGATCAAGCAAAGGCTAAAGTTAAAAAAGATCAAGAGCCTATAGACTATGTAGATCTTGATGGAATACGCAGGTCTGCATATTTAACTTTGGATGCATCAATTGATCCGGTAGGAAGATTTTCTAAATTACAATCTTCAGCGCAGCAGAAATTAACTGAAAAACTAGGACCAATCGCAGAAAATGCTAAAATTGTTCCTGACCAAGGATCAATTGAATTTGTACAAATTAATAAAAGCTTGCAAAGAGATGATTTAGTTCAAAAAATTCGTGAAACTAAAAACAAAATTCAAGCTAATCCAAAAGCTAAAATAGATAAGGATATTGAGGATATTATCCAGTCTATTTTGCCAGAAACAAAAGGTAGTGTTGACAATAATCTTAAAGCTGCCGTCAAAACAGAACTTCAAGTTCAGGGGCCAGCAGCATTTAGGTCTGGAAATATATTAGAGGATATTTTGTTCAAAAAAATTACTGGAACGATAGAGGGAAGAAATAGCAAAACTTGGGATTTGCCAGCAGAACAATCTGGCGCTTTTAAAAGCAGATTTGGGTTCAAATCTAAATTTGGAGACATAAAATTAGGTTCGTCAACAAGTAGTATTTCGTCATTCATTGGAAAGCATATCATTTCTCCAACGGGTCAAAATGCATCGGGGGGCTACATTCCAAATTTTGCGCGCTACGTTTATGACGCTGACAGAGTTGATGCAGATAAAAATAACCTACTAAAGGCTATTTTAGCTTCTCGCGTCAAGAAGAATTTAATAGTTGGACCAGCGGGATCTGGTAAGTCAACTTACGGGGAGTCTCTTGGTTCATTTATAACCAATATTGCCCAGTTAACAGACGCCAGTGAGATCGATATTCTTTCAGGCGCGGCAAGAACAAAAGATGGCGGCGTTTCTAAAAACTTCCAGCAAATTTCTGATGCGGTAAATGCATCTGGAGGAAAGATCTCTTATTTGTACACTGGCAATATGGACATTCTGTCCAGAAGAACTGGAAGAATCGCAGAGGGTCCAAAACAAGGCGATCTCAGAAGCAAGAAGCAAATTGCAGGATCGATGTTTGCTCCGCTTAATCAGTTTGATTTTATTTCAAAAGTAAAAGGCTCTGCTAAAAACTTTGAGATGATTCGCGGCGCCAAGGGATATGTTCCAAATTTTGCCGATAAAAAGCCAGCGACAATAAAGGGCGGAAAGGTTGATAGAAAAACATATACGGGACCAAGAGCGCTTGTTAGCGCTCAGGGTATAGCAGGCATGATTGTTCCTGACCAAGCTAATCAGGAAACAATGACTAATTATCTCAAGAAAAATCCTTGGGGCTTCCAAACAAAAGAAGACGTATACCTTCCTCCAGAAAATAGTCTTATAACTAATGTAAGGTACAATACTTACGGCTTGAATGAGCAGGCGTTTGAAGGACAGGCTTTGAAGAAAAGCGGAACACAAACCTTGATTGAAGCTGATGTTGAAAAAGCTGGCATAGAGATAGCGAAAAAATGGGCTACAAAATATTCAGATGAGTATGCGAAAAAGATGCCTGGCCGTTCAGTTAAAACTAATTATGATGAAAATTTTATCCGCACATCCTTTACAGAATCAGAAGGCGCCGTCTCGGCAATCTCTACTTTAGGAGGCGGTATATTTGAGTCTTCTATTAGGGCAGCTTTAGATACTCAAGTTGGACAAAGAATAGAAAAAGCACAAAAAGAAGATTCAAATAACAGGTTAGATTTCCCAGTTAATCCATTTCTTAAAGAATTATTTGGTATTGGCGGTGGCGAGCAATTTGTAGATGCAAAGATTTCAGGAAGCCCCGGTTCAACAGGAAGAAAACTAGCTGATCAAATTGTTGCCGCTCAACTTTATAAACCATACAAAACTGTCAAGACTGCCGCAGCAGAAGGCTATATTCCAAATTTTGCACAAAAGAAACAGCAGTCTATCTTGGCCCCATCTGGACAGTTCTATGACCTTGATACCGCTGACGCATTTCTTGCTGCATCTAATGTAAATCTTGAAGCCAAGCCATCTGCTCCAAAGGGTTTAGGGGATGAATTAAAGAAGAGAATTCTAACTTCAGCTAGAAGAGTTTATGGACCAAATGCACAGATTGGTATTTCAAGATTGCCGGGCAAGAGAGAGGCTTTCACTTCAACAGTACTGGCAAATCCAGCTTTAGCTGATGACTTCATTGCCTTGCAAAAAGCAACAACTGGTGGCGTTGGACCAGAGTCCAACACTCCAGAAGCTCTTGCAAAATTTAATAATCCAACGCCTTTTGATCCAACTCCTTGGCCAGCAGTAAGAGCGGTTGGCGGCAAAACTCGCTCGATTAAGAAGGTTGGGCCAAGATCTTTGAATGCCGCAGCGGGCTACATTCCAAACTTTGCAGATCTTTTTGTTGATTACGATTATACTATTTTTGGACAACAGCTTGGCAAGGCAACTGATTTTAATGCTCAAAAAGCATTAATTAAAAATATTCCAGAAGACCAAATGACTGAGCAGGAGCGCCAAGCTCGCGATGCTCAAATGAAGCTTTTGACTCCGTTTGGTCAAAAACTTCTGCAATCGAAGAAGCCTTTCAAACTTGCAACGGCAAGATGGAATGATTATCAACCTGGTATTGAATCCTCTTTGAAGGGTTTAGGTTTTAATGTTAATGGTGTTTTCGCTTTGGGCAGAGAGTTCTCTGAAGAGCAGTACAAGGTCGATAACCCCAAGTTTGCAGAAGAGATGAAAAAGCCAGAGGGTGAAAGAAATACTAGAGTAAAACCTAAAATCGATCCATCTGCTGCCCAGAAAAAAGCGTTGTTTTTTAAAGAGCGTGCGCCGAAAATTGCTACAGGCGATATTGATTTTGTAGATAATGATCCAGCGAACTTGCAAGCAGTAAAATCGCTGATGCCGAAAATAAATACGTTTACTCCTGATCAGTATGCGGCAAAGCTTTTGGCCCCACAGCGAGTAAAAGGAACAAAGGCTTCGCTGGGATATGTTCCGAACTTTGCTGATAATGACCCATTAAAAGAAGCTGTTAATAGAGAAGTTGGTGCTGGCGTGCCGCCCGCGCGCGTGCGCGTGACGCAGGATGAAAGATTAAAGAACTCAAAAAACCCAAATGGTCTCGCCGTTATCAACACCAGAGACGAGCCAAATGGCAAGATTCCAAATGATTTTAGAGAAAGAGGAATGCGCGCGGCTATGGGAAGTAGAGGGTTTGTACCAAATTTTGCAGATCTTAGTACAAAACAAATTAAAGAAATTTTAGGCAAGTCTCCAAATCCAATAAGTGCAGAACGGTACACAGGTGGTGAAGGTTTTGATTACGGGGTTCAAACTCAAAAACAAGGAGATCAGAAACAGGAAGCAAATGATGAAACAAAAAAAATTGATATTGGCAAATTCCTTGTTCTTCAGACCGCAATAGTTGGAGCTACATCAGCAGTTCAGGCGTTCACAGAAGAAAATAGTAACGCGGCAAATGCTTTAGAAGGTGTAAACGCCGGTCTTTCTGGACTTGCAACATTCGCATCTTTAGCGGGAAGCGTAAACATACCTCTTAGAATATTTCTTGGTTCGTTGACGGCTTTAGCTTCCGCCGCTCCTTTGATCAGTAGAATTTTTGAAGCTCAAAAAACTCCCGCCGAAAAAGCTAGCGAGGCTTTAACAAAACTGGCTAGAGAGGCCGAAAGAACTGGTCAAAAACTCACGCCAGAAAATATTTTAGCAAAATTAACAGAAGGTCGTGCTGAAGGTAAACAAAAACAAGAGGCTGTAAAAGTTTCAGATCTTGTAGAAAAAGCAATAACTAGTACACAATCTGTTGGATTTCCAGATATTTCTAAGGACTTGATAAAACAAATAAGCGCTGTTCTGTCTGCTACTGGAAATATAACAAGAGATCAAGAGGGCAAAATCACTGGAGTTGATACGGACGCAATTAATAAAATTTTTGCAGGGGTGATCACAAAGACAACTGAACAAGGATTAGCTAGTCAAGATTTTATGGGAGGGGTTCAACCTGGTGTTGAGCGCACAGCAGTAAATGAAAATTTATTGCAAGAAAATGTCATTGATCTTTTAAACGATCAAATTAAAAATGAGAAACAAAGACTTTCAATTAGACAAGAAGGTCAAGTCTTAGATAAAGTTCAACAGGCGCTTTTGACTAGGGATAATGAACTACTTTTGTCTAGACAAAAAGCGCTTGAGTCTATTTTTCAAACACAGTTAAAAATAAATGAAAAATATAATGAAGAGTCTTTAAGAATTGAAGGCTTGTCTGCTGCACTAGAAAGAGAGAAACAGTTTAGAACAGAATCTTACACAATATCCCAAAAAGCAGCCTTAGATAAAGAAAAAGCAGAAGCGGAATATAATAAAACTGTGGCGCAGATCGCGCTTGATTTAAGAAAAAATTTAGGCGCTGGGGCTAAAGAATCTGTGCTTGGAGGAACTCAACAGGTTCAAGACTTTTTAGGCAATTTAGATACCAGTAAATTACAAGGCTTAATTGATGGATATGCCAATGCGCTTAAAACTAACGAGCAAGCTTTAAAAGATGGTACAGTAAAAATTGATGACGTTTTTGGTTCAGTTTGGTCAAAATTTACAGAAGGACTTGTTGGCGTTCCTCCAGAATTAAATAACTTAATACTGGGTTCAAAAGAGCAGTTTTTAGCTTTAGTAAGATCAGCTTATGAAACTAAAGCGAATGCCGATCAGACTAGAATATTAACAAATACGCAGATTGATTTCGCCGCAACAAATTCAGAAGCTAATACAGAACTTAGAAAATTACAAAGCGCATACAAACAGAATAGGTCAAGACTGGCGTACTTGAATAGCCGCAATGACGGAAGCGAAACTCAAGATATTACATCTGATGAAGCTGCGGCAGTTGAAGAACAGTTAAATATTCAAAGAGAAAAATTAATTACTTCCATACAAGACTTGGAAATTGCTAATGCGGAAGAAATAGCCCTGCTTCCAGAAAAGAAAAAAGCTGATTTACAAAGAGTCCTAATTACCAACGGTCACGCAAAATCAATTCGTGAATTAACTGGAATCGATCAGGCAGCGGCAATTGCAGCTTCAAATCTTAGTGAAGAAACTGATAAAAGAGTATTTCAGTTAAAAACTGACGCTAAAAATGCAGAACTAAAGCTTAATACAGATAATAATTTATTAAATGCAGAAACAGACTTGATCGACGCCTATAATCAAGCCTACAAAGGCAGTATCCAAACTGAAACTGTTGCAGCTAAATTAAGAAGTGCTCAATCAAAATTGACAAAATCCGAGTCTGATAAAGATGATGAATTACAAGTTCAAATTGCTCTTATACAGCAAAATTGGAAAGGTGAAAGCAGAGATATCCAAAGAAAGACTGAGCTTTTAAGAGAGCAGAATAAAAAGATCAGTGTAACTCAGCAAGCCATACGATTAGAAGAGCAGTTAAATCTTGAAGCTGAACAGTTAATTGAAGCTAGAAGAAAAGCCTCCGCAGCGCTTTCAGAAATCAATCTGACAAAAGCGATTGAAAATCAAATTACTTCCGCTGGAACTGCAAACATTCAGGAAATAACAAAAACAATAGTGCAAGGCCGAGCTTTAACACAAACTGGAGTACAGTCTAGTTTTGAGCAGCAGGCAAGAGCTTCGGTTTTTGAAAGAAGAATGGCTGGAAGAACAGAAGTTGATCTAAGAGAGAGTACTAATATTCTTAGTGGGAGAGACAACTCCATTCAGCAAAATTTACAAATTCAACGAGGCGTTCTTCTCGATCAGGCCGAAACATTCCAGCAAATTATTGGTAATCAGACACCAAAACTGTTTGCGGATGGAATGGCGGAAGCGATGCAGGCTGCTCTTAATCAGGCAGATGATCTTGGTGGCGCATTAAGAAATGTTGCCCTTAACTTCCTAAAGAGCCTTCAGAGCGCATTTTTACAAAGTGCTTCAAGACAGATTGTAGCTTCTATTCTGCCAACAGGCGCGGCAAAGGGTGGCTATGTAAAGGGTTACGCAACTGGTGGTCTTGTGACTGGCGGTAGCGGATATAAGGATGATGTGCCAGCAATGTTGAGTGAGGGTGAATATGTAATTCGCAAGTCTTCTGTTAAAAAGTATGGCGCATCTAATCTACAAAAGCTAAATTCAGGAGAAGCTCCTAAGTTTGCAGCTGGTGGCATTTTCCTACCCGGTATTCGTGGCCAAACTGAAATTTCAGGCTATAAGGATTTAACCGCTTTTGCTAAACAAACAACAACAAGCGGCGCAACAGATGTATTAGCTGGCGGCGCAACAACCGCTTTTGCCAACCTTGAAGATCAAAGCTCAAGACTTTCTGCTTATGCTTTGATGAGAGAGGATGACACCATAAATCAGGAGATTCGCAGCGCTCAAGAGCAGGCTATGAATATAATGGCCGAAAGAGAAGCTTACAGAACTGCTGAAAGAAAAGCATTTCAGAAACAGCTTGTTGGAACAGTAGCCTCCGCTGCTTTAAGTTATGGAATAAATGCTGGGGTTGGAAAATTAGGAAGTCTATTTAGTGGTGCGGCAGCGGCTGGAAAGGGTTCCGCTACTGGATTAGGTTTAATGGACCAAGTTTCTGGCAAAACTCAATTTTTGACAAATGCGAAGCCTTTTAGTTTTCAATCTCCACCAGCATTCAATTATAGCTTTGGCCCAACAAAGGCTTATGGTGGAATGATCAAGCGTTACAACGCTGGCGGTCCAACAGACGATATTCCCGCACTTCTTATGGGTGGCGAGTATGTAATGAATCGCCAAGCAACCAAGAAATACGGTAAACAATTCTTTGATTCGATCAATCAAGGCCGCGCTCCAAGATTTGCTGATGGCGGTCAAGTTTCCACCGCAGAGCCAAGCTTCGCTGAGAAAGCGGCGACAAGTTCTGACTCTAAAGCCGCAGGAGCTACAAATGTTAGCATCAATATCAATGTAACTGGCGGAACATCAGATACCCAGACTCAGGGTGATACCAAACAGGGCGGCATTGACTACAAGAAGATGAGCGAGCAGATCAAACAAGTCGTCATCCAAACAATCAATGAGGAAAAGAGACTAGGCGGATCATTAAGAAGTAGATAATGAAATCATCAGTATCAAGCTATGAAAACAGTCTTTATATCAGCGGCGTCAAAATATTTGGCGTCAACGATGTTAATTTCGGCTATTCTTTGCCGATTGAGCACATCAATGTTATCGGCGCTAATAAATTTACTACTTTTACCAATAACGCGCCGCAGTCAAACCTGAGTGTTCAGAAGTACCTTTCGCCAGCAGACTTCTTTTTAAATTTTACGGGGGCTGGACAGGTCAGCGGCGGTTTATTTTACAATAATAAGAATTTTACATTTAATCGCGCGTATCTTAATAATTATTCTGTTTCCTGCGCCGTTGGAAACTTTCCATCTCTAAGCGCCGATTTCACAATCTTTGGTAATGTAGGAACTGGTGTCGCAAGTTCGGGGGCTAGCCAAACAGGCGCACTATCAGTCGTCCGTCCTAGAGATATAGCTATTCGATGCGATGGTACTGGAACAAACAGAATCGAAGCTTTTACATACTCACTTGAGTGCCCAAGACAGGCTTTTTATCATCCAACTGGATCAACTCCAATGGATGTTGTGACATTGCGCCCATTTAGGGCAACCGCCCAGTTCACGCTTGGCGTTGATGATTATGAGTCGAAAAGAGTTTTAGATTATATTGTTGATTCCAACAAGCAGAATATTAATATAACAATAGGGTCTCTGGCGACATTTTCAATGAACAATATGGAGTTAATAAGTGAAACGATCAATTCGTCCGCAACTGACGAGCTTTCGTTAACGCTTACTTATCAAGGATTTGTCTAATGTCATTTCTATACGACAGAGATTATAATGTCACAGGAACGGTTCAAACAACGTTTGATTTTAAACCGTCTTATGGAACCTCTGTCAATTTTTCGGCGGATTTAAGCTCTTATGTTACTGTCGATAATTATTTATATTCAATGCCAAGAGGAATGAATCATTTGCAGATGACGGTGCAAATGCCATTTGAAAACAGAAAAGAGGCTGAAGCTACAAGAATTGCCAGTTTCTTTGAGAATCTTCGCGGCACAGGATATTTCACTTTTACCGATCCAGCTTCGATATACAAGCCAGTTAATTTATTTTGCGGCGGAATTCAAACTAATTTCACAGTCAATGATCTTTATACAATACAAGTCGAATTGGCTACGGATCAAGTTTCGTCTCTTTTAAATTGGAATGGAATGTTTGTTACGGGCTCTGGCATAAAGGGAAGTTGGGCCACATCTACTGCGTATTCAAAATACGATGTTGTCAGACATACTGGCAATGCATCTTTCCCGCAGAATACCGGCAACTTATATGATTGCTTTTATTACTGTACTGGCGATCACACAAGCCAGTCTTCCATCAATGGCTCAGAAATTACCAACGGAAAATGGACGCAGGAGTTCTTTTTTCAGCCAACTTACTCGTCAACGGTGGGCAAAGAGACTTCTACTTTAAAGACAGAGTTGCCGTATTCATTCACAAAAAGAAGCGATTTTGGACTGCACGGAAATGTTCTAAAACAATTTACGATGGAGTTTAAGGGAATCACTGATCTTGAGGCGAGATCGATTTTACACTTTCTAACTGGAAGACAGGGCTATAGAAAGTTCCAGTATAAAATACCAAATATATATAATAAAAACAAATACTTTTTTGCACCAGAGTGGAAGCACACTTTTGTTTATAAAAATGTAAATGATATTTCAGTAACGCTGGTGGAAGATCCTGTCGGCATAAGGAGGGTTTACTAATGGGCAGACCAATCTCATATGAAATGCAAATGATGTTTGTTGGTTCCTCTGGCGCTTTTGAGGAGGCGATGAACACGGGCAGCGGAATCAGTCGTCTTGATTTTATTCAGGGCTACGACTTCTCTTTCAATATTGAAAGAACTCCGCTGAAACAAATCGGCTCCGATTCGTTTGCTACAAGGCAGACTCAGCTTGCGCCGGATGTTAATTTAAATATTCAATACTATTTGAATGATGGCTGGAATGATAAGTATATTGGACTGGATATACCGACAGGTACGACTGGTAACCCATTCGATTCTATTCTTTCGTCTACTGGCGACCGTAATTTCTATATCAGTATCGCGCAGAATGATGGAATGGATCAGAACTTACAAACAGGAATTGTTAATAGTAATATTCTCGCGATTGGTAACGCCTATATTACTAACTATGAAATCAGTGTGGCAGTTAATCAGCTGGCGACTGTTTCGTGTTCTTTTGTGGGCGCAAATGCTAATGTGCAAGATTATGCGACTTCGAAGTACTTACCATCGGTAAATACCCTTGTTAGTGGCCAAAATGCTCAAGATGCAAATAAAAATTTCTCGTTAAACTTTGTCAATAACTCAAGAACTGAAAGGTATTTGCCAAAAGCAAAGGAAGTATTTAATGGCGGATGTCCTTACAGTAAATGTAAGATTACCCCAGACTTTCAGTCAGGTGGCGGCACTTCGCCAATTACTTTTGGCTTCTTTGACGCGATTGCCAACAACTTCCAGAGTATGCAATTCTCTGTTCAGTTTGAACGCAAGGCTCTTTATGGGTTTGGCAATAATCATCCATACATTAGAAAAATTCAAAGACCAACAGTTGCCACATTATCTTTGTCGGCGCTGATTGATGATTTTCAAGCTGAAAATTTGAGTAAGGTTTTTCACGCTGAAGGTGGAACTCAGAAATCAATGTTGATTGAGTTTTTTAATTTAGAAGACGTTAAAAAGTTTGGGTTGTCGTTACAAAACCTAACGCTTGAGTCTTATAACCTTGGAGCAAGAATTGGAGACAGGGTTTTAGTAGAAACTAATTGGAGCGTTGAGGTTAAGAACGGCGCAGGGGCAGATATTGGTATGGTTGGGTCTTATGGACCGCCGCTTCTTGATGTAACAAAAGTTAATGAGTCTTTTGCAGTTGAGAGGTTATTTTTTCAAGCGGCTGCATCAGACGCTGGACAGTCTTTTGCTATCGATAAAAATGGAACACTATGGGGTTGGGGAGTCAATACTTACTGGTCAGAGAATTTCCGCGTTAATACAATTAATTCTTTAGAAGGTCAAGTGGCAACTCCTACAAAAATAATAGGCGCTAATCGTACTTTTTGTAAAGTAGTATCTACGGGAGGAGGCTTTAGCGCTATAGACAAAAAAGGTAAAGTCTGGAGTTGGGGGCCAAACAATTATGGTCAAATTGGAGACGGCTCTACAACAAGTCGCACATTGCCAACATCTTTATATGGCAATAAAACATTTTGTGAAATATCTGGGACTTTTGATAGAAAAGTAGGCTTAGATAAAAACGGTAAGCTTTGGGCTTGGGGGCAATTAAGTAATTCTCCGGCAGTATGCTCTTCAACTCCAGTAGCAGTTTATCAAGACAAGACATTCTGTAAAATATCTAATGCTTCGGATTTTATCGACAAAAATGGTAAAGCTTGGGCGTGGAGTTATCCAAATCCAACTGCTGTCGGCGGTAATAAAACATTCTCCGAAATATCCTCAGCTGGTAATTATACGCTTGCGATAGATAAATATGGAAAGGCTTGGGGCTGGGGATATAACGGTGCTAATAATATTGGAAGCGGAAGTAGCATTCCAGATTTTGTCAATTCTAATAGTCCAATAGCTGTTTATGGAAATAAAACATTTTGTAAAATATTTGCAAGAGATGAATTTAACGGAATTGGAACCTCTTTTGCAATTGATAAAAATGGCAAAGCTTGGGGATGGGGAGCGAATGGATATGGACAGTTAGGAGATAATTCGATAATAAATAGATGCACGCCAGTGGCAGTTTGTGGAAATAAAATATTTTCTAATATTTATATTGGATATACTACAGCGAGTTGGACTGCGGCGGACGATATTCCCCGTCCTTTTGTTATTGGAATAGATAATAACAATACAGCTTGGAGTTGGGGAAGTAATTTAGCAGGAACTTTAGGAAACGGTAATAAACATTACCATTGTGTTCCTATTTTAGTTAATAGCGCTAGAACATTCTGTAAAATAGCGGCTAATGCATACACTTCTCTTACATTAGATAAAAATGGTCTGGCTCAATTTTCTGGATTCACTAATATTTATGGAAATAAAACCGTATGCGAAATTGGTCTTTCTTTGGAAAGTTACTATATAATAGATAATGCTGGTAAAGCTTGGGCTTGGGGGACCAATGACTTTGGGCAGTTGGGAGATAATTCAATAACTTCTCGGGCTACTCCAGTTCAGGTATATGGCAGTAAAACTTTTTGTAAAATTATAGGAAACAATGCAACATTCAGCGGCGATGCATTTGCACTCGCTATAGATAAATATAATAAAGCTTGGGCGTGGGGCATAAATACTAGGGGGCAGCTTGGAAATAATTCTATAACTAGTAGGCGTACTCCTGTCGCAGTTTGCGGAAACAAAACATTTTGTCAAATATGTGCTGGATATGATCACGTTCTCGCAATTGACAAAAATGGTAAAGCTTGGGGCTGGGGAGGTAATTACTTTGGAGCAGTTGGAGATGGCTCTACAGTATGTAGAAGCTCGCCAGTTGCTGTTTATGGAAATAAAACATTTTGTAAAATATTTGCTATGAATGCTTTATCTATAGCAATAGATAAAGATAATAAATTATGGGGATGGGGATATGACCAAAGTGTCATTACAAATAGTGAAGCTATTTTGACTCCTAAAAGAATAATAATTGGCAGTTTAAATAATAATTTTTGTGATGTGGCTCTTGGAGGAAGCTATGGTGGATATATGTTTTTAGACACCAATGGAAAAGCGTGGGCGTGGGGATATAACGTATGCGGTCTTTTAGGGTTAAATACAAACGCTCCTGTTTTGTCGCCAAGACAAATTTGTGGAAACAATTCTTTTTATAAAATAGGTGTTATATCAAGTGAATTTGATGGCGCCTGTTATGCAATTGATAAATCAAATAGATTGTGGGGCTGGGGGCAAATCGGGATATATACAAATAATTCAAATTATAAAACTCCCTCTAGGATCTATAACAAGTAACATTTAATGTAAACTATCTATATGTCCACAGGAAGCAACAGATTTCAAGACCTTGAGGAAGTTGGCGTATTAGATTCGCAGGATCAATTCATCTTTTTTCAAAATTCAAGCAAAAAAGTAAAGAAAGTCTCGCGCCAAAATCTTGCTGGAAGTACTGGGTTTGGAACATCGATACCCGGAGTAGTGCAGCAAGATAATATTGCTCCAGCCACTCCAACTGGACTCGCCCTGACAACTAGGTCAGAAATAGATTCTGATGGCTCTGAAAAAATATTCATAACAGCGAAAATAAGTCCAAATACTGAAACTGATCTTGATCGATATGGCTGGTATATAAGAAGAGTAACAGGAACTCCACAATTTAGCGGTGGCGTTTTAACTGGGTATACTGCTGGTCAGATTTACGAAGCATCATTAGAGGAGTCTCAGGCTGCTGGTAGCGTTGGTACAGATGGTAAGGTGACAAAAGAGTGGACTGGACTAAAGCCAAATACTTGGTATCAAATCAGGGTTTGCGCGATAGATAAGCAGGGAAATGCCTCTTCGTATACAGCAGAAAATTCTGCTGGATTTATTCAAACAGCAAGGGACACAGTTCCCCCAGCAGCCCCGACATCTGTCACTATCACAAGTGCGATAAAATCGATATTTTTAAATTGGACTAACTCTACAGACGACGACTGGGCTTTTGTAAGAATTTATAGGAACACATCCAATACGCCGCCAACAATTGGAACTACAACGCCACACGCTTCAATAGCTGCTTCTTCGTTTGTTGATGAGAATCTCACTCAAGGAACAACATATTACTACTGGCTGACATCTGTAGATACCTCTGGCAACGAAACTACGACGACATCAACGGTCGTTTCCAGCACTCCTGGTACTGTTGCCGCAACTGATATTTCTAGTTTTGCAGTTACAGCTACAAAATTATATACAAATGTAATTGTTCTATCAGGGGACAGCTGGACAGACAATTCGCCATCAGGAGGATCGATTGCTTGGAATTCTCATACTCTTGTTTATGGCGGTGCATCGTATACAATTTCTGCTGGAAGCACAAGCAATACATACGTTTACTGGACCGGAGGAACAACTTACCAAACAAGCAATACCAATCCAGCTTTAGCTGATGGTCAGTTTATGATCGCCACAAATACAAGTGGCGCGCACGATCTTGCTTGGAATGCTCTTGCTAACGCCGTCATTGGCAGTGCTTACATTCAAAATCTTGCAGTGACTAATGCAAAGATTCTTGAAATGACGGCGGATAAAATTAGAACCGCGACTCTTTCCGCCCAGACAATTACTCTAGCTGGTAGTGCGATTATAAGAAGCGATGGAGTAACAAGCTCTAGCTCTGGCAATGGTTTTTACCTAGAAGGCGTATCTGGATCTAGCATTTTAGGAATTGGCGATCTTAGCGAAACTAATGCATTTTTAAAATGGAACACTGCGACTGCAACTCTAAAAATAAGAGGCGAGCTTAGAGCTTCTAGCGGCTGGTTTGGAACCTCTTCCACCAACGGAGTAATTATCGACAGTAATGGATTAGAAATAAAAGGAACAGGTTCAGCTGATGCTGTAGGAAGAATAAAAGCTAATATTGATTGGAGCGCATCTGGCGCAGGATCTTTTACTCCAACAAGTACGGCTGGTTTTTATTTGGGAAGAGCATCTAACCAATATAGATTTTTTATTGGAAATACTGGTACAGATGGTCTTGGTGGATCTGCCAACTCTTTATATTGGGATGGTTCAGCTTTAACAATTACTGGCGTAATCAGAGCTACTTCTGGCTTTTTTGGAACATCGACTAGCGTTGTTTCAGTTGGATCTGGAGGTTTAACAATTGGTACTGGTGGCGCAATAAACTCTAGTGGAGTAGCTTACTCTGGCGGAGTTTTTACTAATAGTGGATTTTATTTAGGAAGCGCCGGTGGTCAATATCAATTTTTTATTGGTAATCCATCTGGTAACAACTTAACTTGGAACGGGGCATCATTAAAAATTAATGGCAATTTAACCTCTGGAACCACTCTTGGAAATACAGGAGATTCTGGGTTCGGTTTGATTCTCCAATCTAACTTTGGTATCCGAAGAGACACAAATGCTGGAATTATTACAATAACCGCTGGCACCTCAAACGGAGCCAGTAATGGAGCGCAATTAGAATTGCATGGAAATCTTTCTACTGGAAACGAAGGACTCGTTACACTTCAGGCTGGTACCGGATCAATAAGCGCAATAAGATTTTTTACAAATAGATCTGTAAGTAATGCTAATATCGGAGTAAAAAGATTAGATATAGATACCGATGGTACAGTTGCGATAATCAGAGAGGCTTCTTATGATGGTGGCGGTGGAACATTTACTCCTGGCGCTGGAAACTTGGAGGTGGCTTCTAATATTGGAGTTGGTAGAGATGCCGCCAATGGCGCTTCAAATACTGGAAAACTGCACGTAGCTACGGAAATAGCAGTATATAATGGAGGTACTCAAAATATAATTTTAACAGGAAGCTCTGGAGACGTTACCGCTGTACAGTTTACGACTTCTTCATCAAAGCGTTTTAAGACAAAGATTAAAAAATTAAAAAATGGATTAAATACTGTACAAAAGCTTAACCCTGTGTCCTTCAAAAGAAAAGGAAAGGGTGGCAAGGATGATATTGGCCTAATCGCAGAAGAGGTAGAAAAGATTTTGCCACAAGTGACTGGAAAAGACCAAAATGGCGACATTTCTGGATTGGACTACTCAAGACTAACAGCTGTTTTAATTCAGGCAGTAAAAGAGCTTTCTATTGAAGTTGATAGATTAAAAAATAAAATAAAATGACATGCCCATTGAAACAAAGTTTAGAGTCTATATCTCTGCTAGTGGGCAATCATACGATTTAAGCGGACTTTTTCAGGATCTTGGAACGGCTGGAACAGCGGCATCGACGACTAATTTTAAGGTTGGATCATCAGATTTAAATACAATATTCCACGCATCAACAAGTGAAGGCGATAGAATATCCTTTAATACAGGATTTAAAGTCAATGGCACAGATTTAAAAAATATTTTTCGCAAAAGGACTACGCTAGAGATAACAACCCAACCAACTAACCAAACTGTATTAGAAACTAATACAGCGACATTCACAGTGGCAGCTACAGGTAGTGGAACTCTGCTTTATCAGTGGCAAAAGTATAATACTGGCACCAGTAATTGGGATAATCTATCAAACTCGTCTGGAGAAATAGCAGGCGCAACATCCACAACGCTGCAAATTTTAAATGCAGACTACCCAACTGATGAAGGCTCTTACAGATGTGTAGTCACTGACGACTCTGGTTCGATAGAGAGTAATTCCGCAACCCTGACTGTAAATTATCCGCCGACAATCACCGTTCATCCAACGTCTACGGTTTACAACGACGCAGATGCGGTGACTTATTCAGTAACCGCTACAGAAGGCAAGCCAACAGGATTAACTTACAAATGGCAGAGGTCAACAAACGGCGGGAGTTCTTGGTCAGATCTTAGCGCTGGACAAGAGACTAATATAAGCGGAATAACATCGGCTACGCTGACATTTAACTGTCAATTAGCAAGAGCAGATTACCAGTACCGTTGCGTAGTTAGCAATAGTGCCGCCAGCGTAAACTCAAATGCCGCGATTCTGTATATTAACCCAAAGATTACTACAGAACTACCTTCTACCAAGACAGTTACGGTTCTCAGTGGTCAGGAAACTGTATTGGCGGTATTTACAGTTGTTGCTGGAGGTTCAGCAACACTCAGCTATCAATGGTACAAAGACGGCTCTCCAATCGGGGCAAATAATCCATCTTTTGCAGATACTGTTGATGAAGACAGTAATGGTTCGCAGTATTACTGTGTAGTATCGTCTTCTGCTTCTGGCACAACTCCAGACACATCTGTTACTTGCACTCTAACCGTAAACCTGACCGCCATCTCAATCTCCAGCTTCTTGGGCAATGGCGTTGCTAATCCAACGGTAAACGAGGGCGCTTCTCTATCTTATGTCGTAACAGCGGCTGGTGCAGGAACTCTTAATTATGATTTCTATAGAAGAGACTACACTTCTAGACCTAGCTCCTACACTGATGTCTTGGTTCAAAGCTCAAGCTCAAACACATATACCCATAATGTAGCTTTATCAGAACACGATAGCGATTTCTTTTGCGCTGTTTCTAGTACAAAGACCTCGTTGGGAACTGTAAATAGTTCACTTTCAACACTTACTGTCAATTATGTTAGTATTAGTGAGGTTGTCGTCGATGAAGATGGTGCCCAAACTGCACTGACGTACAACGAACAGTCTTTTGATGTCGATGTTGGTGACGTAGTAAAATTAATAATTACTGCTTCTGGAAGACCTGGGGTTAATTATCTCTGGAAGAAATGGAACGGATCTACCTATGTCACGTTCAGTGGGGCTCATATAAGTGGTCAATCAACAGCGCAGCTTCAATTTAATACAATTCTTGAAAGCGATGAGACTTACTATGCGTGCTATGTAGATAATGGTGCTGGAATTACGGCAAATACAGAAGGAACTAGAGAAGTTTATTTAAATGTTATAGCCGTAACTACAACCACAACTACAACCACAACTACTACGACAACCACTACAACTACTACAACTACCACTACCGAGGAGCCAACTACTACAACCACCACAACTACTACAACTACCACAACAGCTGCTCCAAGCCCGAGCCCAAGTCCAAGCCCAAGTCCAAGCCCAAGTCCAAGCCCGAGCCCAAGCCCGAGCGCAAGTCCAAGTCCAAGCCCAAGCTTGAGCGCAAGCCCAAGCGCAAGTCCGAGCTATAGCTATAGCAATAGCCCGAGCGCAAGTCCAAGCGCAAGCAATAGTCCGAGTAGCAGCCCAAGTGACAGTCCAAGCTCTAGTTCTAGTAGTAGCTCAAGCTCAAGCTCAAGTTCTAGCTCAAGTTCTAGCTCTAGCTCTAGCGAAAGTAGTAGTCCTAGCAGCAGTAGCAGTACCAGCGAAAGCGGAAGTGGTAGTCCAAGCGCTAGCGGTTAATTTATGAAAATAAAAGCACTATTCTGGAATGCAAGAGAGCTTTACGAATTAAAAACTAGACAGGTAGTTCTCGATGCTAGAAAACAGCCAGACATCAAGGCTCATATGGTATCTACTTTAGACTCCTTTTGGGAGCATATGAATTTGGAGCTTTTATTTGAAAAGATATTAAAAAAAGAAATAGATATAAACGTAGTAATTCAAAGAGACGAGCACGGATTTTTATGGGGAAGTCAAAAGGATTGGAAAGAGTTCGTGTATAAGTGCAATAGCATAGGAATAAAGACGCTAATGTATGATTTCGGATATTTTGACCATTATGAAAGCTATATGGTAGATACATATGGATCAGTCAACACCGGATCTATTTTCTTTGATTGGCCAAATATTTCTGGAAATATGGACTGGGGATTAGCTCCAGAATATATACAGGAGTACAGGGATGATTTTCTAAAAAAGCTAGAAAACGAAAAGAACTCTAAGCCAGTTAACGACTTAAAATCTGGAGAGTATGTTGTTATATGGCCACAATACTCTATGGATTTGATAAGACCAGAGCTTAGGGAGGGGCTTGACAGAAAAACGGAAGTAACTGACTGGGTTAATAAAATGTGCGATGCAGTTATTAAAGCTGGACTAACGCCTGTAGTCAAAGGTGGCCCAGCTATGGATTCGTGGTCTAGATTTTCAGTGAATCAGGTAAAAACTGCACCAGTTTTTGCACACAAGCAATCTCAGCTTAAAAAAAATCCAAATGCAAAATTTGAAAAAGAGATCAATATAAAATTGATCGCTCATGCAAAATATCACATCATAAATTGCAGCAGTGTAAGCAATGAACTTGTTCTAGCAAATGCTCCAGTTATAGCTACTGGCAGAAGCTGGTTTTCTGGACTAGAGGTATTTATAGAGCCAAAGTCTTGGGATTCGATTCTTGATGACGCCGTTACAGTAAATGAACAAAACAGAAACAAATGGTGCAACTGGTGGTTTACAAGACAAGTGAAGAAAGATGATGTTTGGGATAAAATTAAAGAAATTTATATGAGGTATCCAATTTATTAGTATGAATTTAGTCATCTTTGTTGGTCATGGATCTGGAAAGATTTCAAAAAAATTTCTTGATATAATTTCTTCTACAAAATCGCAGAACTTTGAGGCCAAGAAGGTAAAGACTGTCGAAGAATTTAAAGTATTGATAAAAAAATATGCCTGCGTATTTTCAAAGATTTTTATTTTTCCTATATACTGTGAGGACGCCGACTTAAAAAGAACTTTTAAAATTGATCTGGCTGTGGATGTAGAGCACGCCTGCAAGGAATATAGCAATTGTTTTGTGTGTCATGGGTCAAGTCTTGGGTCAATTCTGGGGGATAAAATGAAAACAAATTTATTTTTAACTCAAAATGGTATTGCGTGCCCTAGGCTCATAGATAATTTTGATTATAATGGTAAAGTATTTTCAAATGCAAGATGTGGATCTCATGCAAAAACATTTTTATTAGATGGGGGCAAGAACATAAAAAGCGCAGACTATAACACAGAATTTATAGATACAAGTTTTGATTATAAAGGAGATGTTTATTACGCTTGTCCAAGAGCAATGTGCATTGAGGGCGAAATAACTGATATATTTTTAAGATTTAGAAACGCTAAAGATCTTAATCCGAATGTCCACGCTGGCGACACTCCGAAAGATTACGAATTACAAAACTTTTACTACGAAACAAAAATACTTCCAAATCTAAATAAATTAAAAGATTTTTGTTTTAATGTAGGCAAGCTTTTTAGTTTAGGTTTTTATGGTCATGACCTTTTGCTCTGCAATAAGACTAATCAATTTTATATGGCAGAAAGCTCTTTTAAATTTGATAACATTATTATGTGGAAAAATAAGATAAAAGATATGCAGCCATTTATAAAACACGAAAAGCCAGTAGAAGAGGGAATGCTTGAGGCGATTGGTATTTTTTATTCAATATTAGAAGAAAAATATAAATAATTATGACTGACCAAGAAATTAATCAAAAAGTTTTAGAAAGCAGAGTTTTTAGAATGCTTGGACAAGATGAAGAAAATTTTGCGCCATATAAAATTTATTTTGACTATATAAAAGAAATGGAATCGATTAATGGATACCCGCTTTTATCAATGGTTAAAAAAAATAAAAGCAGGATGAACGTTTGGCTTCATGCGTTAGAGCTTTTGCCAAAAGAATCAATAATTCTGGAATTTGGTGTTTTTAGAGGCATGTCTATTAATTTCATGTCAAAATTCAGGCAGGACTGTTTATTTTATGGGTTTGATAAATTTAAAGGGCTTCCAGAAAACTGGATACTGCCAAATGGCAAGTTGAAAGGAAGGGCTGGAATATTTAATACTTACAGCACAAGAGATAAAATTTTTTTTAATGATAACGTTATTATCAAAGATGGATGGTTTGATGAGACGGTGGAGCCTTTTAAAAAAAATTTAACTGAAGTTGAATCTTCTAAAATAAGCCTTATTCATATCGATTGCGACATATATAGCAGTACCGCATTTGTATTAGAAAATATTGCAGGCATAATAAAGAAAAATAAGCCATATTTGATGTTTGACGAATTCGTTCACGCAAGAAGAATCCCGATCAAACAAAGAGTGAATAAAAATATAAAATCAATAATTTACTCTGGTTGTGAATCAGTTGCATTTAGAGAGTTTGTTGACAAGCATAATGTAGATTTTAAAATTATAGGTCAAACACAAGGCAGAAGGAATAAGGTGGTTTTAATAAAAATTCTATGAGTGACACTATTCGCATATTTGTGGGAAGTGAAATCGGTAATGAAAAAGCAGAAAAAGCTTTACATTACAGCATAATAAAAAACTGCAAAGGAAGCGTAGATATATATTGGATGTCAGATAAATACAAGGATTCGATATGGGATAACTGGAACAAAGGAAGAGATGATAGAACTCAAAACTCTGGAGTAGGCTGGAAAACTAATTTTTCAGTTTTTAGATGGGCAATTCCAGAGCTTTGCGACTATAGCGGCAAGGCGATTTATTTGGACGTTGATCAAATTGTCTTAAAGGATATAGAGCAGATGTGGAATCTTGATGTTAGAGATAATGCCGCACTGGCAATAAAAGAAGAAAGAACAGATGTCATGCTGATAAACTGTTCAAAATTCAAAGCTGATTTTTGGCCAAAAATACAAAAAATGAAGCCATCTGGCAAAAATCAAAAGCATTACAGACTCTTAATACAAAAAAATTCATCAATAGGTACGCTAGATAAAATATATAACTGTTTAGATGGCAAGGATTTTGATCAAGAAACTACAAGACTAGTACACTATACAAAGATGAACACTCAGCCTTGGAGACCGTTTCCAGAAGTAATGCAGTATAAAGAGCACGGCAATAAGCAAGTTGAGAACCTGTGGCATGATTATTACAAAGAGGCTTTAGAATTTGAGGTAAAAAATAATTATATTCTTGGTTCTCCAGATGGATTTTTTGATTTAAAGTCTAGTTTTGATAGAGTAAGTAATTCTGCTGCCAAATACATAAGATGATAAAATCGGCATATTATGGGATAGATGAAAAATACATAGATGTTAAAGATAGAATCCTATCAGATATACAGCATAAAAAATGTATTAAAGTGTCTAATGCATACTTCGGAAAAGATCCTGCGGTTAATGTTTTAAAGAGATTACGCATAGAAACTGAAGGTGGTGAAGTCTTTGTTTTTAACGAAAACAGTATATGTCATTTAAATTTTTTAGATAAAAGTATTCTAAAAAAGACAAGATTGGGAATTTTTTACACAAACAATAAAATAAAAGAAGAAATACTAGATTCAAGTCTAGCTTCTATACAAAAATCAGTAGAGACATCGAATAATGCAGAAGTTATAGTTTGTCCGCAAGTAGCTAATTGTCAAAAATATTTTTTTGAAATAGATTCAATATTTAAAAATAATCATCATCCAAATATAGTTTCTCAGATTTTGCAGTGCCTATCTGTTTTGAATAATTATAATAATTTTAAATACATAAGTTTTTTGGAGCATGATGTTTTGTATCCAGAGGAATATTTTGCATTTGAGGATTTTGACGAGAGTTATGTGTGCAATCAAAACTATATAGGAATATCAAAAATGGGTTTTCAGAAAAGCAATAGTGCCGCTTTGCCGCTTCATCAAATGACAATGAAAGCTGATTTTGCAAAAACTTACTTTGAAAAGCTATTGATAAAATATCTTTATGGACAGTTTGAAACGCTTGAGCCAGCTGGTAATATAAAGAAGATTTTTAATAAAAACCCATCTATGCATGTGAATCATGGAAAAAATTTTACATCACATTTCCAGACTTACAGAAAAGAGTACGCTGACAAAAATGAATATTGGGGAGAGTCCTCTAAGTATCAAAACTTTTTCTTATGAGAAGTTTAACAGTTGGGATGGCAACTTATGATGATTTTGATGGTGTTTACTTTACCATTCAGTCAATCCGGCTTTTTCACAAAGAAGTTTTAGATCACATAGAATTTATTATTGTTGATAATAATCCATCGGGTAAGCATTCTGATTCAGTAAAAAAGCTGTGCAATGCAGTTAGTGAGCCAATTCAATATATATCGCAGCCAGAATATTCTAGCACATCCATAAGAAATAAAATATTTTCATTTGCAAGGACGCCTTATGTTTTGTGCGTAGACTGTCACGTATTAATAGAGTCTGGCGCTATTAAAAAATTAATAGATTTCTACGACTCAAAAAAAGATGAAGGAAACCTTTTACAGGGACCGCTGCTGTATGATGATTATAAACATATTTCAACTCATTTTGATCTTAAATGGCGCTCTCATATGTGGGGAACTTGGGAAACTGACAAAAGAGGACTGAGCCCCGATTCTGAACCGTTTGAAATTCAAGCTCAGGGTCTTGGGTTATTTTCTTGTGCTAAAGATTCTTGGTTAGGATTTAATGATCAGTTCAGAGGCTTTGGTGGAGAGGAGGGCTACATTCACGAAAAGTACAGGATGAATGGCAAAAAAACTTTATGCCTTCCATTTTTAAGATGGGTCCATCGTTTTGGAAGGCCAAGTGGAGTTCCGTATCCAATATCTTTAACAAACAAAATCAGGAACTATATAATAGCATTTACTGATCTAAATATACAATTAGATCCAGTTTATGAACATTTTAAAGAATCTATATCAAAAGAAGCTTTTTTAAATTTGGTTAAAGAAGTTATAAAAAAATGAAAATACTTTACATAACCCCACACTTGTCAACTGGGGGATTGCCTCAATATCTTTTAAAAAAGATTCAATCTTTAAAAGAAAATGAGATCTGGTGTATTGAATATAATTTTGTATCAGACAAATACACGGTTCAGAGAAATCAGGTTCTAGATCTTTTAAAAGACAAGTTTATTTCTTTAGGTAGTCAACCAAAAGAAAGGCTATTAGATTTAATAACGCAAATCGGGCCAGATGCAATTCATTTTGAGGAGTTTCCAGAAACCTTTGTATCTCACGAAATGCTGTATAAAATATACGGTAAAGACAGGCGGTATTTGATATTTGAAACCAGTCATGGAATTTATTACAAGCCTCAAAGCAAAATCTTTCTGCCAGATAAGTTTATTTTTGTTTCTGAAATGCAGGCTGAAATGTATGGCAAGATGGGTGTTGGATATGAGATACTGGAATATCCAATAGATTTTAAAGACCCTAATAAAGCATTTAAAAAAGAACTGGGATTCAAAGACGATGTAAAGCACGTATTAAATATTGGACTTTTTACTCAGGGTAAAAACCAAAAAGAGTTGATCGAGTACGCGCGCGCGCTTGAGGGCGAGAAGATCCAATTTCACTTTGTAGGTAATATGGCCGTTAACTTCAAGGATTATTGGGAGCCGATCTTAAAGAATCTCCCAAATAACTGTTTGATCTGGGGTGAAAGAAATGACGTTGATAAGTTCTATCAGGCTGCTGACTTGATGGTTTTTACCTCTAAAAGAGAAACGTCGCCGCTTGTTATCAGAGAGGCTTTGTCTTGGAAACTGCCGTGTTTGATTTATAATCTTCCAGCCTATAAAAATATGTATGATAAATTTGCTGGAGTTAGCTATTTAAAAGAGGGCGCTTTTAAGGAAAATCTCAAGAAGATCAAAGCTATATGAGAGATACTCTGCTTAATATTTATTCAAAAACAGAAAAATCATTTAAGGAACCAAGGAGGGCACAAAATACAATTGAAGTGTCGTTTCTTGATTCAGCCAAAGTATCCATAAACGGCCCAATTGATCAGAGCTATACAGTAAAGTTTATTAATAATAAGACTGGCGAAATTACCTACTCTTCTGAAATTAAGAATAATATGTGGTCTAAATCAACGATCCCGTATTACATTGAGTGGCGAATTCTTGTTGAGTCTGGCGGTCAAGCAATATTTGATCAAGTTTTAAATCTTAAGGATAAGAAAGTATTGGTAGTTATAGACTCGCAGAGTCTTGGCGATATTTTGGCTTATGTTGGCCAGATTGACCGCTTTCAAACAAAGCACGGTTGCAAGTTAGATGTTTTGGCGCTGAATAAAGAGTTGGCGGAAATCCTAAATCTATCATACGAGAATATCAATTTTATTTCAGATTTTAGCTATAAAGAGGACTACTATGCAATTTATAAGATAGGTTATCCATTGGAGAACTGGCAGAGCAGAAACCCAATCGATCCACGCACAATTCCTCTGCAACAAGTAGCTAGCTCAGTTCTTGGGCTAGATTTTAAAGAAGAAAAGCCGATTTTAACGTTTCAAAATTCAACCAAGAAGCATAAAAAATACGTTACTATCGCTACTCAAAGCACTGCTCAGTGCAAGTACTGGAACAATGAGAAAGGTTGGGAGACACTAATAAATTATTTAAATAGCAAGGGATACGATGCTTGGTGCATTGACCGCTTCCCTGTTTTTGGTAATGAAAAACAAAAGATGAACTTTATCCCCAAGGGGGCTATAGATAAGACTGGAAACATTCCACTAGAGGTCAGAATGTCGCAAATCTATAATTCTGAATTTTTTATTGGTTTAGGATCGGGACTATCTTGGTTAGCTTGGGCGCTGAATAAGCCAACCGTATTAATTAGCGGATTCAGCAAAGCTTTTGCGGAGTTTGAGACCCCTTACCGAATCATTAACGACTCTGTGTGCAATGGGTGCTGGAACGATCCTAGCCTTAAATTTGATAAGGCTAACTGGATGTGGTGCCCCAGAAATAAGAACTTTGAGTGCTCGTCCAAGATAACCCCAGAAATGGTTATCGAAAAGATCAATACTCTACTTTGACCCGCTTAGACTCGTAGGTCTTTTTTTGATCTGGGTGGACTGCGCCTTTGCGGTTGGCGGAATAGTCCTTAAAAAACTTTTCTTTTATTGGGTCAGAGCCACCGTATGTTTTAGCGCGTTTTTCGCTCAATTCCCTGCTCTTGTCTATCAGGTCGCCATAAGTCCCTTTCTTGTTTCTTGTGGCATCGATAAACGCGGTACTGCTATTCGGGTCTATTTGCGAGTCTATGGAGGCATTGGGTATCTGGTATACCCTTTTCCACTTCAGCCCGTTTTGGTCGGTATATGAGTGCTCCTCGTTCATTGTCTGAAGGATGTCTACGACCTCTCCTGTTTCGGGGTTCTCGTATGTATAAAGTGGCATATTTTATTATGAATAAAAAAGCCGCTTTTTCAAGCGGCTTAGTTTTTAGGTAATTTTAATTGTTTTTAGCTGTGGCGGCTTCTTGTTTGGAATTCTAAATAGAAGCTGTCCGTGCTCCATAGTTGCTGTCGCATTGTGCATATCAAGTTTCTCGGAAACATCAAAAACTTGACTAAACACGCTAGCCTTATTCTTTTGAGCTTCGATTTTAACCGTATAGTCAACGTCGCTATACGAGATAGTCACGTTGTCTTTATTAACTCCTGGTAGATTAACGGTGATTGTGGCGCCATTTTCATCTACATTGGAGACGTAATTATAAGTGCTAGCTGCGCTTGTTGCTGAATAGTAGTATGTTTTTGAGTACATAGTTGTGACGCTGTTATTTAGCAAAGCTTGTGCCAAGGTCTTTCCTAGGAAGAATCAGGAAATTGCCTTAATAATTGAGACCATTTGACTTATGGATTTCTCGTAAGTGAAAGTTTGTCTCAGGAGTTTGCCCTGCTCGTTAACCTTACCAGCCTCAACAAGAGCTACGGCCTTCTCTATCGCAGCCATAGCTTCGTCTTCATTGAAGTCGTAGATCGATCCCTGATTGAAGTCGCCGCCCTTATTAAAGAATGCTCCATCATAAGCTTCGATTTTTGCGGAAGGATTAATCAGAACTGAGTTTTGCTCAGTGGCCCAATCCTTATGGCTTGTAGCGTTAAGTACCACACTCCACTTGCCAAGACAGGTAGCGTTGAATGCTGGTAGACCCCAGCCCTCCGCGCCGCTCAAGCCGCTAAGATCAATATTGCAGGAATTAATAATATCATTAACCTCTGAGTTTGTGGCTACATAAGGAAGGACATTTACATTCCAAGCCATACTGCGATAACCGACAACAATCTTCTTCATCAATTCGTGATTAAAAAATGGGTTAATAATAGAGCAATTAAGCTGGAACTTTGGATTATTTCCAAAACGCTTAACCCACATTTTGACAATCTTGTCGGTATGCTTGCGCTTTTCAAACTTACCCATCAGCAAGAATGTAATCTTATCTGGCATATAGCTCTTCTTGGTCTCAAAAAAGTCTTCGTCAAAACCAAGAGGAATAGAATATACCTTGCCAAGATTAGCATTAGCAAATGTTCTAGCAGAGTATGCGCTAGAGAAGATTGCCGCATCTTGAGCGCCAACTATTGCGTTTTCCGCAACAGTTGGCTGATCAAGCTCGTAAAACGTATAAAGAACTTGTTTCGGACAGATTCTCTTTTCAGCCCCATTAATGTGCCAGAGCTTAAGGCTTACAGCATCCTTCTGCAAAGCAGAATAGCGATTGGCGACAATCGAAGAGATCCACTTCTTTAAGTCTTGATCCATCTTGTCAAAAGAAGAGAAATTTATTTCTCCGACAGGAAAGAAAGAAACTTTAAAATTTGGATCTAAAGCTGAAAGCTTGTGCAATTCCTTCAGAAAGTTATAGGCAACGTTTCCAAAGGAAAGCTGGCTTAGTGGAGCTTCAAAGATGATCTTCATTACATTGGTACTTCGTCGTCCTCAAGAGGAGCGGGCTTTTGGGCCTTGGAGTATGCCTGAGCCTTTTGAGCGGGCTTTGCGAATTGCTTAGCTGCTGGGCGCTGTTGAGGAGCCTCCTCTTCGGTGTCCTGATCAGCATCCTTCTTCTTGCCGCCAAGGAAGCCAACTCTTTCAGCGACGGCTACGATCTTGGACTGCTTCTTGCCGTCCTTCTCCCAAGTGTCTTGCTTGAGGCGACCAACAACAGATACGCCACTGCCCTTCTTGACATAGTTCATAACGAACTCTGCCTGCTTCTCCCATACATCAACATCGATATAAAGAACATCCTTGTCATTGATTGGGTTATTTACCGCCAGACGGAAACCAGCAACTGTCTTTCCGGTCTGAGTGGTGCGAGACTCTGGGTCCGCGACTACATTTCCTGCTAATACGATTGAATTAATCATTGGATTTGTGAAACTTTTTCTTTAACTTTTTAAGTGTTGAATTATGAATATTAATACATCCCTGAATCGATAAATTAATTTCCTTCGCTATCTTGCGCCAAGGAACAAGCTTTCTTTTACCAGCCACTGAAACATAACGCATCTTGAAAATCTTTGCGACTCTGGAATCTTCATTCTCTTCTATAAATTTAAAAACTTTATTTAATGTATCGCTTTCTGTCTTTTCAAGACTCTCTGAGCTTTCGAACTCGCAATCAAAGTTGTCGTCAAGAGGAGCGTGCGCTTTTTTGTTTGCGGCGTTTAAGCAAAGCCAGCGAGTGTGGTTCCCGAGATAAGTTGAGAACTTAATGTTGCGTGTCTCGTCAAAGTTTTGAACAGCGTCATAAATATGGGACTCTTTGCTGTCTAGCAAATCATTGATATTATCGATGGCAATTGAGCGAGGAGCATAGCTGTGAACCATCTGAAGGTAGATCCCAGAATGACGGTTGACGATTTCCTGAAAGCAGGAACTGTCTCCGTGATCCTTGACCTTTTCGATCAAGGATAGGTCATCCATCTTTTCTGGGACCAGTCTCATACTCCAGTGCTGCCGAAGCCGCCCAAGCCCCTCTGGCTTTCGTCCAGAGAATCAGTTTGATGAGCGGAAAGATTAAAGCTTGGCATAAACACAAGCTGCCCAATCTTATCGCCTTTTTGATAAATCAAAGATTTCTTTGTGAGCTTCTTGCCCAAGAAGCGAAATCTAAGCTTGATTGAATTACGATAACTGGAGTCGATTACCCCAACCGAATTGGCCAGCGAAAGCTCGTACTTACTGATGCTTGAGCGAGGAAACACAAGAGTGAAAAAACTCTCTGGAGGTTGAATCGCAACACCAGTGTCGTACTCGACATACAAAACTGTTTTCTTCAAATCGTCTGCAAACACGATCTCAGGCTCCGAAGCTGCAACCAGATCCCAACCGACATCGCCCTTCGCTGGGGTAAGCAAGTTGTTTTCGAAACCATTTTTGAGAACTTTGAACGATAGGTTTTGGGTCATGGATGAACTCTGCCATCAATCGTAGTTCTCGTCAATAGTTTTTCCAAAGATTTTTGCGCGGAGCGCATAAAAAACCGAAGGTTTTTTATATATCGAAAGGGAGGGGGATAAAGGGATAGTGGGTTGGGGGATAATAGGGGGGGAGTCTGAGGGGGGGAAAGAAGGGGGAAGGGAGAAAGGGTTAAGGGGGAGGGAAAACCAAAATCGGGTGTAAAATTTTAGATGAGAAATCGGGCCAAAAACCTCTACTTTTTCCTCGCAGGACTGCTGCTTGGACTAGGTTCTATTTTTTTATCCCGAACCGCCGAGAAGTTCTATCATAAGTATAACCCAATCAACGAGTCACAACCGATTCGCAGATTTGGCCGAAACAATATTAATTCGTGGTTTCAAGATGGGCTTTTATTTTTAAAAACCTCGCCCAAAACTGAAAGTATTAGCAAATCTTATGATACGACATACGTCAGAGAAAGCCTTCTTAAGGCTGGACTAGGCACAAATGTTGATGTCATCTTCCGCGATAAACATTACAGCTTTGCCAGTCTTTCTTGGTTTAACAAATATGTAACGTGGTGGATCACGATGATCATCGATCACGATGTCTACTTTGTCGCAAACTCTTTTGATTGTGATAATTTTAGCGATTTTTTTATGGTCGCTTACAGTTTTTCAAATTATAACCTCAACAGTGACTTGACATCTCAATTGGCCTGTGGCACAGTGATAGTCGAGCAGTTGGAGGAATACGCCGGAATTCAGTATGGAGAAGGCATATGGCACTCCCTGAATATTGTTTGGCTTGACAGAGACTGGTTCGTAATAGAACCGCAAAACGGAGCCTATATAAGTTTAGGGTCTTACCCCAATAAAAATAACATAAAGGCGATCATCTTTTAGTGTAAAACTATTTATTATGGAACTGGACTTTTCAAAGCAAATTTCGGAAGCTGGCAAAACCGGATTGTGGGAAAACATTAGAAAAAAGAAAAAAAGAATGGGCAAAAACTACCGCCCGGCAAAACCCGGTTCTCCAGACCGCCCAAGCAAAGAAGCTTGGCAGAAAGCACAGGCCGCTATTGAGTTAACCTATACAGAGGCCGAGAAGAAGACCCTTAATAAACCTTTCCGTTTACCTTCCGGTTCCAAAAAGAAGTTTGGTGTTTACGTTAAGAATCCAAAAGGCAATGTTGTAATGGTTAAATTTGGCGACCCCAATATGGAGATCAAGCGCGACGATCCAGATCGCCGCAAGAACTTCCGTGCCCGCCATCAGTGCGACTCCAACCCCGGTCCTAAGTGGAAGGCGCGCTACTGGTCTTGCAGAATGTGGGAGGGCGGCAAGTCTGTAACCCAAGTTACCAAAGGCTCGCTTGAAGAAGACCTGTACGAACAGCAAACGCTAATGCAGGAAAATCCAGAGCTTAATAACGTAGAGGAAGTCGAGGAGCCAGAGGAAGAGGGAATGGATTATGCCAAAGATGCAGCCGAAATGGCGTATTCAAATCTTATGGCGATTAAGAGAAACGTTGCCCTGATTGAGGCTTTAGCCAATTCTTCTGAAGAGGTTAAGATGGAGCTTGGTGAATCTTGGCTTAGCGGAAAGCTTGTTATTTGCGACGATTATCTAAATGCAGTAGCTAAGTATTTAAGTTCAGAACAAGAATAAGCCAAAAGATATAGAAAATATAGACCCGCCTTCTAAGATCTAGAAAGCGGGTTTATTATTTATGGCAGAAATAACCAGAGACGATCTTTTGGGTCGATCAATAATCGAATTTGTTCAAAAGTTTAAAATACAAAAAGTATTAGAAATTGGATCTTGGGATGGGACTGGGTCAACCTCTTGCTTCATCGAAGCAATGCTTCCTTTCGACGATAAGTCCCTTTCCTGTTTGGAAATTAATAAAGATAGGTTTGTTGATCTAGTTAAAAATACAAAAAAACACGAATGGATAAAGTGCTACAATGAATCGTCTATATCCTACAAATCTTTACTTTATAAGGATTTTGATAATATATGGCATTCACCATTCAACGGACTGCCTAGAGAATACAACCCAAAACACATAGTAAAAGGCTGGTTTGAAGACGATGTTGTCAAACTTAAGCAAGTAGATGCGGGCTTTCTGGAAAGAGATAATTCGTTTTTTGACGGTGTCCTAATAGACGGAAGCGAGTTTACTGGTTTAAGTGAGTTTGAGTTATTGAAGAATAGGGTTAATTATCTTTTCTTGGATGATGTTTTTCACGCATTCAAGACGAGAGAGGTTGCAGATATTTTGCTTAGGGATTCTGGCTGGGAATGCCTTGGATATAGCCAGAACACAAGAAATGGCTTTATGGTATTCAAGAGAAAAAATCTCATCAATGGATAATCCAAAGGATATTTTAACAAAGTTTTATTCTTCAAAAAAATGCACTAGGCCGATATTAAAAGATCTTGATAAGATAAAAGAATCTAATGAGTTAAATTTAACAACTTTAAATATTGGACTTGGAGATGCAATTATTTTATCGTCTCTTACAAAAGACACTAGAAAAAAGTTAGATATTTATTCTTTAAATAGGCACTGGCAAACTTTGTGCAAATTTAATAATAAACTAAATCCATCAGTACAAGAGGCAAAGAACAGGATTAGAGTAGAGATCCTGCACTTTTTTGATTGCGGAAATGGACATCTGTATCAAAAAACACAAAGGGCTCTTGGCTTAGAAGTCGATACATTGCCTAAAGGATATCTAACTCCGACAGTAAAAACCTCTATTAGAAAAAATAGAATTGCTATTAATTTTTCTACTGGACCAAGCGGCCTAGATCTGTTATCTGTTGGATTTAAAAACCCAAGAAGACTAGAAGATAATGCCAAACTTGAAATTGAAAAATTTATCAAAAATTCAAATTATAGTTTTGTAGAAATAGGGACTGAAAGAATGTTCGACTTTGATAATGTTGAAGACTTCACAAACAGATCCGTTGAAGATTCACTGAATGAACTAAGCTCATGTGAATTTTTTATAGGGCTTAATAGTGGCTTTATGAACGCAGCATCATGTTTTGATATTAAGTCAATTATCATTGTGAATGTGCCAAGAATAGAAGATCTTTATCTACCGATAATTGTTGACTTCTACGATGACGAAACAAGAGCCGCGCAAGATCTTGAATGGCTGTTTCCGCAGAATGTGCATCTGCATCAAAATGGTGAAAATGAATTGGTTCCAATCGTATCAGAAGAAAATTTAAAAAAAGCAATTAATGGCGAGGTATATCCTTATTGGAAATTTGATTTTCTTGATCTAATATTTACAACATGAACTGGCCGCTAAATGTAGACAACTTTACATTCGTTGATAGATTAAAAATTTGCTCCTTTATTCTTAATAAGAAGAACAGGTGGACGCAAGGGAATCTTATCTATCAGTTTGAACTAGCTATGGCGGATTTTGTTGACAGTAAGTACGCAGTATACTGTTCAAGCGGCTCAACTGCGAACACGATGATTGCGATGTATCTTGCTGACAAAGAGAAAGATAAGAATATCGTAGTTTTTCCATCTACAACTTGGGCCACATCAGTTGGACCATTTATTAGAGAAGGATTTTTACCAAAATTTATTGACGTATCCCTTGAGGATCTTTGCTTTAACTATGATCTGCTTGAGGACTTTGTATCAAAAAACAAAGATAATATTGCTGCAATCTTTCCGACAAGCCTGCTAGGATTTGTTCCAGATATCCCTAGATTAAAGAAAATAGCTCAAACTTATGGAGTAAGGCTAATGTTTGATAATTGCGAAAATACATTTGGGACTTATGATGGCAAAAACGTATCATCTTTTGTTACCTCCACTACAAGTACTTATTTCGGCCACCATCTTCAAAGCATAGAAGGCGGATTTGTATTCACAAATGATGTAGATGAATACGAATATTTCCTTATGCTTAGAAATCACGGGATGACAAGATCCGTAACAAATAATGCACGGTACGCCAATTTAGATGTTGATCCAAGATTTGATTTTTATTGCGTAGGGAATAATTTTCGAAACTCAGAAGTCCATGCGATGACTGGCCTTCTTGATCTCAAAAAAGCAGACAAACATATAGAAACGAGACGCAGGCTTTACTCTTTATTTGACACATATCTTTCTGATCTTTATTATCTGCCGCCATTTGATGAAAAGAAGGAACATGTGGCTTTTGCCCTGCCAATCATACCGCTTAAGCAGGAAAGCAAGCAGCTCGCAATTAATTATTGCAATTCAAAGGGCATTGAAACAAGACCTATTATTTCTGGCAATCTGCTTAGACAAACTTGTTTTAAGCAGTTTGGCAACTACGCCGATTATCCAAATAGCGAGTTCCTGCATCACAATGGGTTCTATGTTGGTCTCCATACTAAACTCAAAGACTCTGACGTAAGAAATTTAGCCAAAGATCTCAACACTATTTAAAATGTCAACCGAAAGAATAAATAAAATTAGCGAGCTTCTTCTAGAGGAGATCTCGGAACGGTTTGACAAAGAGCCGATCCACTCTTCTGATATCGAGTTTAGTGAAAGCTTCGCTGAAATCATGGATCGCTTTATTGTTCTGCACATTAGAATGTGGAAGCTGGAAGATGCGATTGCCGATGCAAAGACGGACGCCGAAGTCGCAGACTTGAAAAGGAAAGTCGATTACTGTTTCAAAGATCGCCGCCCGAAGTTAACAAAGGCAATTAATTCATATCTTGACGTTTATGTTAACAAGAATAACGTCAAAAAGTTTTCAGAAGAAAACGTTAAACTTTATAAAGGATTTAAAAATTAATGAAAAAAGTAATCATTACAGGAGTTACTGGTCAGGATGGTAGTCATATGGCAGATTACCTTTTAACTAACACTGATGTTCAAATTTTTGGTGCAGTTCGTCGTCTTAGTGTTTCCAACCATAAAAATATTAGCCATATTTCCGATCCAAGATTCAAGCTTATCGACCTTGATATTGGTGACCCAGAAAGCGTAAATAACGCGATATTCAAATACAAGCCGGATTATTTTATTAATTTAGCGGCAAACTCCTTTGTAGGGACAAGTTGGGAAATGCCAGTCAACCATATGCAAACCAACTGTATGGGAGTGCTTTATCAACTTGAGGCAATTAGAAAGTTTGTTCCAAACTGTCGCTACTACAACGCAGGCTCCTCAGAGGAATTTGGAGATGTTACCTTTAGCCCCCAAACAGAATTTCATCCACTTAGACCCAGAAGTCCATACGGAGCATCAAAAGCTGCCGCAAGACAAGTTGTAAAAGTATGGAGAGACTCTTACAATCTTTATGCAGTTCAAGGCTGGCTTTTTAATCACGAAGGAACTCGCAGAGGCTCAGAGTTTGTCACTAGAAAGATCACCAAGGGAGTTGCAAAAATTAAAAAGGCAATAGACTCAAATAACTTTATTGAGGCTATAAAGCTAGGCAATCTTGAGTCAAAGCGCGATTGGAGTGATGCTGAAGACTTTGTTCATGGTATTTGGCTGATGCTTAATCAGGAAAAGCCAAAGGACTATGTGCTTTCTTCTGACGAAACTCATACTGTTAGAGAATTTGTAGAACTGTCTTTTGCTGCGGCTGGTATCGAAGGTCAATGGCTCGGCAACCGAGGAACCATCGAAGAAGTCTTTATAAATAAGGAAAGCAGACTTCCTATGGTAATGATCGATCCAAAGTTCTTCCGCCCAGCTGAAGTCGAACTGCTTCTTGGCGATTCTACAATGGCCAGAAGTGAGCTTGGCTGGCGACCCAAGACAAGCTTCTTCCAGCTTGTTAAAAAGATGACGCTCAACGACCTTGCTCAATGAACCATATCCTAGCTTATTGCGTACTGAATGAATTTCATCCATCAAGATTAAATATCTCAAGAGATTTAAACAGCGTAAATCTTTTTAGAAACGAAGCTCACTGCTCCATCTCTAGGGATGGAGTTCGTGTTTTAAGAAAGTCAAATTGGATCGACGAGATACGACTTAATTTCTTTATCCAATTTACAGACGCAACCATTAGAAGCTATAATTTGTGCGATCTTGATTTTGAAGCCATTGTAAACTTTAACGATGGTCCGCAGAACGACTCAAAGGAAACAAGGCTGTGCTTTGCGCGTCCAAGAAACAGTCCACACATCTGCATTCCAGATTCTCATTTGTCGCGAACAGCTAGCATCTGTAGCCAAATAGAGAGCGTGGATATTCCATTTGAAGAAAAAATGGATAAAGCGATTTTTTGCGGGTCAGATACTGGCGCAAAGCACAATGGTTCAGTGCAAAGAATTGATCTTTGCAGAAAGTACAGATACAGCCAACTAGTAGACGCTAAGATTACAAACTTTGTCGAATTTCCCTTTGAGGATGGCATCGCTGGAGCTTATATCAGTATTGCTGATCAATTAAAATATAAATATATTTTAAATGTCAATGGCAACACCACATCTTGGGAGAGGCTAATCTGGGCAATGAAATCAAATTCTATTTGTATTTATGTTCGCCCTCCGTCGTATCAAGATGAGATTTCTTGGTACTATCATATGTTTGATGTCATTCAGGGCGTAATTTATGTTGATCAAGACTGTATCGAACACTTTATGGCACAGATGGGAAATGATAAAAATTACATTCAATCAATTAAAAATTGTCAAAAATATCTAGCAAATGCTCTTGACAAACCAGACGTTCATGCCGCATACTTCTCCGCAATCCTAAAAGCTTATAACAGTTATTACAATGGAGGCGGCGATGTTCAAAAACTCAGTTAACTTAATCGGTATCTATGGCGACGATCTTACTCACGCTTGTTCTGCTTGGACTTCAACCAGTCGTGACATCAATGAAGAAAAGAAGGGCAGAGTGGGCGATCTACTCAAGATGCTGGCTGAAAATGGACACCACACTCCCTTTGAAAAATCCTCCCTGCATTTTCTAATAAAGACAGACATAGCCTCTCATATTCATCTAATCAAGCATAGAGTTGGCGTATCGGTAAACGGAGAATCTGCAAGATACAAGGAGATCAAAGAGGATGACTATCTTGTTCCGCAAGATTGGCCAGATACTTGGAAGGAGATCCTCTCTACCCATACCGAAAGAGGAATGGATCTGTATCACAAGTGTATCGAAGACCTAGTTAAGAACTATGGCTTCACCAGAAAGCGCGCAAAGGAGTCAGCTAGATTCTTCCGTGGGTATAATACCCAGATTACAAGCGATGTAATGTTTAATTGGCGCTCGTTTTATCACTTCTTAAACCTTCGTAATAAGCAAGATGCACAAGTAGAGATTCGCAATATTGCATCAGAGATGCTTGAACTTGTAAAAGAAACCAACAAGTTCCCACTTACAATACAAGCTTTTAAGCTTTAAGTGTAAATAGTGGTGTGACCACTGAACTCATAAGCCTGTTTGGCGGCGCCATAACAGGCTTTATTTTTAGAATAATTGCATTAAAGGCAGAAGAAAGCAAGAATCGCTTTGATCGGATGATGAACGCAATTGATAAGCAGGACGAATCTGCTGACAAAGCAGCAAACAGAGACCCAGATTTTGGCAAGGTAATTAGACGAATGATAGTGATGTCGGTCATATTCTCTATCGTTATATCTCCGTTTGTGATGGCAATTCTTGGAATCCCAACTTATTTAGAAGTTAGTTATCAGGATGGCGGCGGGCTGTTTGGCTTTTTAGCCGATAAAACCAAGACCGCCTTTGTTGAAATTTCTGGCAATTTAATTACCACCGAGATAAGACAGTGCCTAATCGCCATTACTGGATTTTATTTTGGTTCTGCCGCCGCAGCAAATAAGTCCTGAAAGGCTTGACAAGGTTAGGGAGATCGCTGAAGCTGGGTTATGAAGCAAAGGATTAATAGGCGAAATTATATTAATAATTTTGTCAACATTCCTAAGAATGCTGGCAAAGAATTCTGGATCAAGGAGATGGTATTATTCAAGAGACTTGAAGCCACTTATGGGATCGAGTTTCTTTCGCAATTTGTTCCACCAGAAAAGATTGCATCACTTGCGATGTTCTTTTCTGATTATGGCAAGAAAAGGCTTGAAAGCTACAAGAACCAATTTTACTATCGTCCACAAGTTATCGAACGTCCGGTTATCTCCGAAAAAGTTGGAGATGACGTTCAAATTAAAACCAAAAAAACACTTAGAGATTTTCTACAATGAGCAAGAAGGCAAAAGAAGAACAGAAAGAAGATGGCATTTCATCCAAGAGTATTCTTGGCGATTTTTTAAAGTCCAACAAGGACGACCATTACAATTTCGAAGAGTCTGTAAACTACAAGGTTTCTACAGGCTCTTTGAATATGGATATGCAAACAGGCGGCGGTCTTGGACCAGGTCTACATCGCTTCGTAGGCTTTACCGAGGGCGGCAAGACCTCTGCGTCACTTGAGGTTATGCGGAACTTCCTCAATACCGTTCCAAGCTCAAAGGGCTTTTATATTAAAGCCGAGGGTCGCCTTTCCCCAGAGATGCAAAAGAGAAGCGGAGTAAAGTTCGTGTTTGACCCGTCCGAATGGGAGGCTGGCACCTGTTTTGTTTTTGAATCGAACATCTATGAGACCGTCGTAGACGCAATGCGAAAGCTGGTAATGTACAACGACGAAAAGAACAAGTATATGTTCATCGTTGATTCTGTTGACGGACTCATTGCGAAGAACGATCTTGATAAGACTTTTGAAGAGTCTGTAAAGGTCGCTGGTGGCGCCGTTATCGCAGCAAACCTTATGAAAAAGATTTCTATCGCGCTTACCAAGCGCGGGCATATGGCGATCTTTATCTCTCAGGTCAGAAGCGATATCAAACTGGACCCTTACAGTTCAGCACCAATCCGCCAAACATCCGCCACTGGTGGCAATGCCCTGCTTCACTTTGCTAATTTTATCTTTGAATTTGAGCCTCGCTTTGAGGGAGATATTATCCTTAAAGACCCAAGCATAAAGAAGTCAGACCCGATAAAAAACCCAATCATCGGACACAACTGTAAGATTTATATCAAAAAAAGTCCAAATGAGAAGAGCAAGAATAGAGTTACATATCCAATCAAGTATGGACGCAGCAATGGCAGATCCGTATGGGTTGAGAAGGAGATTGTTGATATGCTGCTTACTTGGGAACTCGTAAGTCGTGCTGGAGCTTGGTATGCCGTATCGGAAGATCTTGCCAAAATTGCCAAGGATATCGGCATAGATATGCCTGAAAAATTTCAAGGGGAAAACGCGGTCTTTGAATTTATTGAAGCCAACGAAAAGCTGACTAAGACCCTGCACAAGTACTTCATTAATATTATCGCTGAGAACTCAGCAAATGAAGTTTAAGACCCTAAATGGCAAAGAGCGCTTTCTTAAAAATGCTAAAAAATACATAATTAATTGGGAAGCGAAATCCAAAAGCAACATCCAATGGAGGGTAAAGCAGTTTTTATTACCCTACTGGAAGTACGACGTTGTGTTTGAGGAGATAAGGGTTGTAGGAACCCGCCTATCTCTTGACATTTATAATGCAAATAAAAAGATAGCGATAGAGGTTCAGGGCAAGCAGCATCAAACCTACAACCCTTATTTCCACGGCAATGATCGGCGTAAGTGGTTGTCCCAGCTTAAACGTGACGATTTAAAGTTGCAATTTTGCTTGACAAACGGCATAAAGCTGGTAGAAATCTACGAGACCGATCTCATCTGCAAAGAAACGTTCGAAAAGCAAGGAATCATTTTATAATGAGCCAAGAATCAAAAGATAAGGAATTTTTGTTCCCACCAGAGATGGTTGAGCAAATTTACGAACTCTCTGGAGGCGCAGAGAGTTATAAAGGCTTAATCCTATGTGTATGCACCCAGAATGGAGTGCCTCAAATCTTTACTAGATTTGATTCCGTAGTAACTTCCCTTGGTCTTAAAAAGGCGCTTGAGGAATATCTCAACTCTGAAGAGATGGATGTTAGAGACGACGAAATCTAATGCTTTATTCCCTAGAAGTAGAGAAGCAGCTTTTGGCTGGACTTATCCAGCACCCAGATGCCTACGCAGAGATCTGCGACTTCATATCTGAAGCTGATTTTTATTCTGAAGAAACGGTCGTTCACAAGACGATCTACCACATTCTCCGAAAGTGTATGGAGAGCAATGAGAAGATTGACGAGATCATCATTGCTCAAAGAATCAAGGAAATCGGTATATCCTTTGAGGATAATATCGACATCTTCGACTATCTTCGCTCTCTCGCTCTTCGCAAGACGAACAAATCCACCGCAGTTTCTGCGGCGAAAGAGATTAAAAAATACTCTATTCGCCGCACAATCCACAGGTCAGCTTTGGACGTAGCGGACAAGATGAAGAAAATCGCTCCCGATTCTTCTTATCAGAAGATCATCGAAGAAGCCGATTCCGCATTTAATAAGACAATCAATCTTTATGAAAACAATGATGAAAAGCCCGTTAACATCTTTGAGGAAATGGAGAATGTTATTGAAGAGCGCGGGAACAACCCTATTACTGAATTTGGCTTCATGGGGCCATTCCCAACTGTTAACAAGATTTACGGCTCTCTTCTGAGACCGGGCAACATCTCAGTTATCGTTGCTCGCTCTGGCGTAGGCAAGACCCTGCTTGCCTTAAACTATTCTACCAAGGTTTCAGCAAAGTACGATGTGCCCGTTCTTCATTTTGATAATGGAGAAATGAGTAAAGAAGAAGTGATTATGCGCCAATGCGCTGCGCTTAGTCACGTTCCAGTTCACTTGCTTGAGAGCGGACTCTGGCGCAAGGCTGGTGCAGAGACTGTCGATAAGGTCAGGGCAACTTGGAATCAAATCAAGAATCTAAAGTTCTACTACTACAACGTAGGTGGAATGACAACCGACCAGATGATCAATAATCTGAAGAGGTTTTATTACTCAAGAATTGGCCGAGGCAATCCGCTCATCTTTAGCTTTGACTACATCAAGCCTTCTGCCGATTCGGACAGCAATAAGCCGGAATGGCAAGTGATCGGAGATATGTTGAATAAGTTTAAGAAGACTATCCAGAGAGATATCGTGCAAGATCAAAAGCCCTGTATTACGATGTTCACATCTGTTCAGTCTAACCGTAGCGGTGTTACTACCAACCGTGCAGCAGACGCAATCAATGATGACGAAAGCATTGTTTCGATGTCTGACCGAATTACTCATTATTGTTCACATATGGCAATCCTGCGCCAAAAGACTCTTGATGAGCGGGCCGAGGAAGGTCAGGACTTTGGTACGCATAAATTAATTTTTGTTAAAAATAGATTCTTGGGCTCCGATATTGCTGGCGCCGTTGAACCCGTCAGAATGCCAGATGGCACTCTGAAGCGTAATTTTATCAATCTTCGTTTTAACAACTTTGATGTTGAAGAGCGCGGAGACCTCCGCGATATTGTCCGAGCAATGGATACTGGAATCAGTCCACTTGAGCAAAACAATGACCAGAACGATGTCCCGAACTTCAATTGATTCGTTTCAGCTGAAGGCTTCTCTTGAGTCTTTAGGTTATAACCTAAAAGATTATGGAAGCTATTGGAGAACGAGAGCGCTATATCGCGGCGGGGATAATGGCACTGCTGTTAAGATATACAAGAACAGCGGCGTATGGACCGACTATGCCGCTAATGGCTCCAAGAGCTATCCCATTCAGAAGCTTATCCAGCTTACACTGAATACAAATGATCCAGAGGTGATAAATAAGTATGTAAATACTTCTGCTGAAATTATCATTCAATCAGAGCCTAAACAGAAACTAGAAATGGAAAAGATCTATCCAGAGTCTCTGCTTTCAAATCTTCTGCCCCACCTTGATTTTTATGAAAAGAAAGGGATCAGTAAAGATACTCTTAATTTTTATAAATGCGGCTATGCAACGGCTGGTCAGCTTTTTCGTAGAATTGTATTTCCGATTTATAATTCTTCTGGGCAGATCCACGGCTTTTCTGGCAGGGCGATCTTCTGGCAAAAGGATTCAGAGTTTCCAAAATGGAAACATCTGGGTAAGCGCGCTGATTGGGTTTACCCTCTTAACGTGGAGCGTAACTCTTCGTATGAAGTTAAAGAAACTATTGAGTCCAAAGGATATGTAATTATTGTCGAGAGTATTGGCGATAGTATGGCGCTGTTTGAAAAAGGCTACAAGAACAATCTTGTGACCTTTGGTCTTGGCGTCTCTTCAAAAATCTGTTCGACATTAGTCGCCCTTTCTCCAGAAAAGATAATCATTTCGTCAAACAATGATTCTAACGGCGACACTAATCACGGCTTAATCTCTGCGTGCAAATCTTTCCTTCAACTTTGCTCGATCTTCGATCCTTCAAAGATTGAGATTCGCCTTCCGCTTAAAAACGACTTTTTCGATATGCTTGTGGCAAGCAATGAGGGGGAGTCTAATATATTTTCTGATTGGGAAAACAAAAGCATAAATAAGGATCTTCAAATCAAGAAGATTCACGAAATTGCAGTTGCAAATAACTTTTCTCAGCTTTTAATTAGCCGAGCAAGCAAACTTCTAGATCAAATTGAGTGACTCAAAACACGTAGCATTGTCTGCTAGTAGGATTAAGACGCTGGAAAAATGCAGCTGGTCTTACTGGTGCAATTATATTTTAAAGCTGCCAGACACACCAAATGATGGATCAAGCAGGGGTGACGTTGTCCACCTTGTTCTTGAAGTTTTGTCGCATCCAAGAAGAAAGAAGTATGTTGAAAAGATCTTGGAGGCTGGTGATATTTTTTGCATTAAATCAATCAAGTCCTTAACCCTAAAGAGGGCGAGAAAGAATAAGGTATCTGATCCAGAGAATATTGACTTAATCAAAGAAATGACTTTGGTTGGGCTAAGCTACGACTTTTTTGGCAGCGCCAAAAAGAAACCGGTCCAAGATTGCAGCGAAAGAGAGTTTGATATTGTTGTAGACGAAGAGAACAAGAAATACAGGATCAAGGGATTTATCGACCGCTTCTTCGCTTATAAGGACAAAACGTCTGTAATCCGTGACTATAAGACCAGCAAAGCGGTATTTGCTGGCAAAGACGCCGAAGACAATATGCAGCATCTGATGTATACCTTAGCGTCTAAGAAGCTTGACCCCGAGCTTACGGCGCGTGTTGAATTTTTATTCTTAAAGTTTGACGTTTCAAAAGGCGGCGATGGTCTTTTGAAAATGGAGCATTTGTCAGATGAGGACTTGGTAAGCTTTGAGTATCAGCTTACCGAAATTCAAAAAGTTGTAGATAAGTTCTCTGAAGCTGATGCCTATTCTAATTTTGCCGCAGATAAGCCGATTCCATCAGACGGATCTTTTTCTGGCAAGCTCGCGTGCGGGTTTGCGAAAAAGAAGGGTGAATTAAAGAAGGATGGCAAGCCAAAGTGGCATTGCCCATATAAATTTAGTTTTAATTATTACGCTCTCAGAGATAAGGATAATAAAATTATAAAAAGCTTTTTTGAGGACGATAAGGAAGAGGCTTTTAAAATGGCCAAAGATGGACACAAGGTCACAAAAGAATACTATGCTGGGTGCCCAAAACACTTGACACGGGATTGAAAGTCTGTAAGATAGTGGTATGATCCCACTATTCAAGTCTAGCTTTTCTGTAGGGAAAAGCATTCTGACTCTGGCCGAGCCAGAGAAGCAGAAGAAAGACGGTCCAGACAGCATTGTCCAGATTGCACTAGAGAATAATCTGAAGACACTGCATTTGGTAGAAGATTCTCTGACAGGGTTCTTGACGGCATTCAAGACCTGTGCAAAGCACGACATTCATCTTAGATTCGGATTGAGGATGGATATTTGCAACTCTTACGAGTCTATCGATACCTCCAAAAGCAAAGTGATTCTTTTTGCCAAGAATGATTCTGGCTTTAAAAGCGTCAGTAAGATATTCACTTATGCGAATACAGAGAAAGATGGCATCATCTCTAATGACGACCTAGCGTCACGCTTAACTGACGACATCCTGTTGGCTATTCCATTTTACGATAGTTTCGTTTGGCAGAACTGGCAGTACTTTAGAAACTGTATGCCTACATTTTTAAAAGATTTCGATCACGTATTCTTTACGGAAAATAATAAACTCCCTTTTGACTCTGTAATTGGAGAGGCTGTAAAATCAATGACCGCTGCCCCAGTAATGGTGAAGTCCATCTATTATAAAAACAGAGATGACTATGAGGCTTGGTTAACTTATAAAATTGCCTGCAACAGAAGAATGGGAAAGCATCAAACGCTTTCGGCTCCAGAAGTTAATGGCTGCGCGAGTAAGGAGTTCTGTTTCCAATCTTGGAAGGAGGCATCGTGAATACGCTTTTAAAACAAAATCTTAATCAGAAGTTTGTAGTATTTGATACAGAGACCGAAGGCTTGTCTCTTACCTCTTCTCGCCCTTGGCAGCTTTCTTGGATTGTTTGTCAAGGAGAAAAGATCCTTGAGTCACACGACGAATTTGTTTTATACCCTGATCTGAATGTTTCAGATGAAGCAGCGAGAATAACTGGGTTTGACAAGTCATCTTATCTTTCAAAGGCCAAGCCACCAATCGATGTGTGGCAGAAATTTGCACCGTATCTTTATGACTCCAACAACCTTCTTGTTGGTCAGAATATTTTAAATTATGACATTTATATTCTGAACACAATGATGGGCACAATTGGAATTCAGAATAACTGGAGCTTTCTGAATCGCTGCATTGACACACGCGCGCTATCAACGGCAATGTTCAAAGGCATTCAGCCATCTGGCGACTTGCTGCCTTGGCAGATGAAGTTGATGAACTTTCACGAAAAGGGTTTAAAGACCAGTCAAGCTTTTATGCTAAAGCACTTTGCAATTGATCACGACCCCAGTAAGCTACACAATGCGCTATACGATATCACAATGAATTATAAGATTTTCCGTAAGCTTATTATGGAGGTAAACGTATGATCGATTTTAACGCCTGCTTTCAAAAGTACGAGCATCCCGTTCCTCCGGGCGTACGTCTTCCAGAGATCAAGATAGATGCCCGCCACTATGAGAATCTTGGCATCTCACCTTCTGTTTCAAACTATGAGTTCCTCCGTCAACTCTGCCTCAAGGCAGTCAAGGAAAAAGGCATCGACAAACTTAACAATAAAAAAGAATATTATGAACGAGCAAAATACGAGCTTTCAGTTTTTGAAGAACTGGGCTTCACTGACTATATCCTGCTTAATTGGGACATTCTTAATTACGCTCATGAGCATAGCATTCCTACTGGCTATGGGCGTGGCTCTGCTGCTGGTTCTCTTATTCTCTTTCTTATTGGGGTTACCAATGTAGACCCGATCAAGAATGGGCTGTTCTTTGAACGCTTCGTCTCAAAGAGCCGCGCAAAGAAGATTGTGGTGGACGGAGTCACTTATCTCGATGGCTCACTGATGCCTGACGTAGATAATGACATTGAGTTCTCTCGCCGTCAGGATGTAATCAATTACATCAAGACTAAGTATTCAGGCAAGACTTGTAAGATCTTGACTATGAATACTTTGACAGGAAAACTTTGCATTAAAGAGTGTGGCAAGATCGTCGGAGAGATGACGGAGGATGATGTTAATGCGGTAAGCGACTCTATCCCAAAGCAATTCGGTAAAGTCTTTGCCCTGAAGGACGCTTACGATGAAAGCGAAATCTTCAGAGCATTCTGCGATAAGAATCCTAAAGTATTCAAGATCGCCAAGAAGATCGAGGGTTTAAACAAGAATACTGGCGTTCATCCATCCGGCATATCAATCTCTTATTATAATAACGAGGACATTATGCCGCTTCAGAAGACTGGAGATGGCGAGGTTGTTTCTGGATACGATATGAATAACGTATCAGAAATCACAGTTAAGTTTGATATCCTTGGGCTTAGAACACTCTCTGTTGTGTTTGACACTTGTCAGAGACTTGGGCTTGATTTTAAAACAGTTAATTTTGACCAGCCTTCAACTTATGGATTTCTGCAAGACCTAAAGAATCCAAAGGGCTTGTTCCAAATTGAAGCCAATACAAACTTCCACGTTTGCAAGAAAGTCAAGCCGCGAAATATGCTTGAGCTTGCCTGCGTACTATCTCTTGCGCGACCCGGAGCATTGGACTTTCTAGATCAGTACGCTAGATACGTTGAGACTGGAGATTTCCAATCCGTTCACCCGTTCTTTGACGATATCCTTAGCATTACTGGCGGCATCCCAATCTTCCAAGAGCAGCTAATGAAGATGATTGTCAAGGTTGGATTTACCCTTGACGAAGCTGAAACTGTCCGGCGCATCATTGGTAAGAAGAAGGTTAGCGAGATGCCAGCTTGGAAAGAGAAGATTGTAAACAAGGTAAGGGAGAATAATCTTGATTCGCAAATCGCAGATGTCCTTTGGAAGGTAGCCGAGGATAGTGCAAACTATTCGTTTAATCTTTCTCACGCAGCAAGTTACGCCACACTTTCTGCGCTAACGACTTATTTAAAGTTCAATTATCCCAAAGAGTTCTTCTTGGCTCTACTCAAGTCTTCTAGACACGAACCAGATCCGCACGAAGAGATCGAAACAATCTCTCAAGAACTACCATTTTTTGGAATCAGATTGCTTGCCCCAGACTTGGTTAAGTCTAAGCCTGATTTTGAAATCGAAGATAATAATATTCGCTTTGGCTTAAACGCCATCAAGGGAGTTTCAGATAAGATTCTTTCCAAGTTGCTTGAGTTTCGCCAAGGAGAGTTCTCAAATAAAATTGATTGTTTCGATGGAGCCAAGGAAGCCAGTCTGAATATCGGAGTTCTTTCCGCACTGATTCAAGCCGGAACCTTATCCAGCTTTTCGGAAAAGCGTTGCAGACTTGTGCTTGAAGCCCAGACTTATAATGTTCTTACTGATCGCGAGAAGAGAAATGTAAAACTTCTGGCGCCAAAATATGGCTACGATGTCTTGACAACCATCTCGGAAGCGATGAAGAATAAGCAAGTTGCAGATGACGGCAAAGCTCTGATGTCCGAAAAACGCTACAATACTTTCAAAGCCAAGTACGAACCATTCAAGCGTATTTATGAGATGAATAAGAAATACGAGAAGTTTGCTAATTGGTTTTTTGAGAAGCGGCTTCTTGGATACAGCTATACTTACAAGCTGAAGGAAGTGTTCCAAGATACTGACTCTGACGCTTTGCTAACCAGCTATGAAGTTCTGCAATCAGAACCAAGGCAAGCGGTGAAGATGGTTGGTATTGTTAAGGAAGCTCGCAAAAAAACTAGCAGAAACGGCAACAACTATTTGTTTATCAAACTATCCGATGAGTACGGCCAGATCTCTTGCCGGTTAATGGACGGTCGCCAAGATAATATGACAAGATATTATGAAGGCGAAGGTCGCACGCCCAAGGAAGATGAGATTGTAATTGTGTATGGAAATAAATCTGACGATTCTATATTTTTAAATACACTGTCAATCTTGAACGAGAAAATTTATACAAAGCTTTCTGATTTAGAATCTTAAACAGTGTAAATGAATACAGTGCAAGAAATCAATTTCACGCCAAAGGCCAAAAGAGTCTTAGACGTTGCCAAACAAGCTTGCATAGAGAAAAAAATCGCTGAAATAAGCGATGGCTTCCTGTTTTATGCCCTGCTAAAATCGGACTCGATGATCGTAAACTCTGCCTTTAGCGGCATTAAGATTTCTCCACAAGAACTTGCGGATGTTGTATGGAAAGCGCTTCCATCAACTGTCAAAGGATCTGCAAAAGAAAACGCAGAGTTTAATCAGATTTCTAATAAGATTATCTCTGAGTCTCTTACGTATTCAAAGCAGTACAGTCAAAACTATACCGGAGTAGAGCACATCTTCAGATCGGCGCTAACCCACTCTCCGTTTATTAAAAAATTCTTTAAAAAGAATGGCATTGATATCGGATATATTGCCGAAAGGATTGATTCTGGGTGTAAAAATATTTCTAACCCAAAGAAAAAGGTTTCCACGCCAACTCAAGGATCTGAGCCTAATTTAAAATCCGCCGCAATCAAAAGCTATTGCATTAATTACAATGAGAAAGCGGCTAAGGGAGATTTTGATCTTATTTGCTTTAGAGAAAAGGAAGTTGAGCAGATGTCAGAAATCCTTTGCCGCAAACAAAAGAAGAATCCAATTATTGTTGGAGAAGCTGGCGTAGGCAAAAGCGCTATCGTAGGACTATTGGCGAAACATATTGTCGCTGGAGACTGCACCGAATTTCTTCTTGGCAAGGTTATTTTGCAGCTTGATATGACTGCCCTTGTCGCTGGCACAAACCTTCGCGGCCAGTTTGAGGAGCGTCTCCATAAGATCCTAAATGAAGTTAAGGCGCAAAAGAACATCATTCTGTTTATTGATGAGATTCATACAATTACTGGAATGGGCAATGACGAGGGGTCTCTTGACGCATCAAATATCTTAAAGCCTTATCTTGCTGGTGACGAGATCAGTTGCATTGGTGCAACAACCCAGAAAGAATATGAGAAGTACTTCCAGAACGACTCGGCAATGAATCGCCGCTTTGAGCCTTTGTTCATCAAAGAACCCTCAAAGAAGGATACGTTAAAAATACTTAAAAACATAAAGAATCACTACGAGTTGTTTCACGCGGTACACTATCCAGATAAAATCTTGGAAGGCGTCGTTGATCTTTGCGAAAAGTATATTACCAATAGAAGATTCCCAGACAAGGCGATAGACTTGATGGATCACGTAGGCTCAAAGTCAAAGATTAAAATCTATGCCAGACCAGAGCTATTCAAAGACTTGGAGAAAAAGCTTGCTGGCACAACGGAGGAGGACGAAATCTCTTTTATAGTAAAAGAGTACGAAGATAGGTATAACCAATGGTTTTCGTCGCTCAAGGACTCTAAAAAGGAAGTGAGCAAGCAGGATCTTTATGCTGCCCTCTCCGACAAGATTGGCGTATTCATAGACGCCAACGTTTCTGATTCAAAGTTTAAAAACATTTTTACAAATCTGCAAAAGCACGTATTCGGACAGGACGAGGCTTTAAGAAAGATCTCCAACTGCGTTGTCAGATCTTCGTTTGGACTCTCATCGTCTAACAGACCCCTTGGCAGTTTTATGTTTTTGGGGCCAACGGGGTCTGGCAAAACATATCTTGCCAAGACACTAGCTATGGAAGCTTTTGGCAGTGAGTCAAGCTTAGTTAGGCTCGATATGTCAGAGTTTATGGAGCAGGCTTCGGTATCAAAGCTTATCGGCTCGCCTCCCGGTTACATTGGATTTGGCGAATCCAATATTCTTTCCGAGCAGCTTCAGAAGTTTCCATCCAGCATCTTCTTGTTTGATGAAGTCGAAAAGGCGCATCCAGATGTTATTAACATTCTATTGCAAATTATGGACAATGGCCAACTGACAACTTCAGTTGGACGCAAACTTGACTTTAAAAATTCTATTATTATCTTGACTGGGAATGTTGGCTTTCAGTTTGCCGATAACAAGAAAATGGGATTCTTCCAAGCAGCCGCACAAGCTTTGACCAAGGACGTTGTTAAGGAAAACTTGCAAAAATTTTTCCGCCCAGAGTTCTTGGCTCGCCTTAATGATATTGTTGTATTTAACTCGTTGACAGAAGAAGCTTTACGAAAGATTGCTGAGAAAGAAATCTCCAAGATCAAGGACAGTCTTAAAGATAAACAGATAGCATTTCGTGTCTCAGAAGAAGTTTATGCTTTCATTCTTAATGAAACAAAAAGCTCAAACGACGGCGCAAGAAAGATCATCTTCTTCGTTGAGAATGAATTAAAGACAAAGATCGTTGACGTTTTGGCGTCTGGATCATATAATGATATTGCCGTGTCTTTGGAAAACGGGGCAATAAAAGTGGATGGAAAATCAAAAAAACTTCGTTCAGCACGTAATTCAGAGCAACGACATTCTCCCAATTGAGGAGGAGATGGTTAATGAGATCAGGTTAGTTATTGAAGGTAAGCTTGGCGCCGAAATTACTTCAATAGAAAAAAGATCTACTGAGGTTCTTTACGACTCTTACTTTGCAATCAGCGATAAAAAGCCGCTATTGATTAAAGTTAACCTGTCGCCAGAAATGCCCAATTTTTGGAAAGAGTTGGTCCAATATAATTTTCCTTTTCATCCAAAGATAGTTTGCGCCTCGGATGAATATTCGATCAATAAATTTATTTGTTTCGAGCTTCCAAGGGGGATTTTTCTTTCTGACATTTCGAACTATCCGTTAAGTTCAAGATTAAATTTGGTGTCAGATTTTGCGAGAGACGTTAAGAAAATGCACCAGACGAAGATAAAGGATGAGGATGATACGCTTCGCATTTTTAATGCAATGTGTCCATTTGAAGCATCGATGATTTATGACACATTTCCTTTGGCCCAGTTAGTTGGGACAATGAGGTCCGTATTCAAAGGACTTTACAAATCAGACTTGCAAGATTGCGGGCTTGCACACTTTGACATTTGTCCAGAAAATGTTATCCAGTCAAATAAAGAATTTAAATTCTTAAATTTTGAATACGCTGGCAATGCAAACATTTACATTGATATCTGGATGATGCAGCAGACAATGAACGCTTCGGATCAAAACTTTCTGAATTTTATTGATCACTACGAACTTAACAAAACAAAGCTGCATTCATACAGGGAAGCGGCTGACTTATTCTCTTTTGCTTATTTTAATTCAAAGATTATTGCCGAGTATATGACATTTGGCGTTAGGAATCATATTAAATTAAGATACTGGATAAACAAATCTGAAGCCTGCTATTCTCCTGTCGCGCATAAACTTTTTATCGAAAAAAAACTAGACAATAAGATACGTCAGTTCTATAATTTGTGGAAACAATAATATGAACAATAAGAACAATCGCGCAATCACTACGATTCAAAATACCGCAGGCCGCTTTTTTGGCCTTGAGACTGCTACTGAAATTATTAACGCTCGCCTTGTCGAGTTTGGCCCCTCGCTTATCACCGTGGAGGACCGTAACTCTGGAACCAATCGACGCTTCGCTAAGAATCAAATCACAGCTGTAACTTTTAAGGGACGAAGAATCACTGCTGTTCCTAATAAGCCCCGAGCTTAATTAAAATTAACCCCTAAAACCACTGAGCCGAATGCAAATTCGGCTCTTTTTTTAGTGTAAATACTAAGGTATGAATCTCACCTCATTAGCGCCCGCAGGATTGGTAAGCGCCCAAAGCCCACTTACAGACCCAGTTATTATTGGGACAATAAAGGAAGACATCTACACAATCAATGACGGCGTTGGGTTTGAAGTTGATCCGGGCAACGGGTCGATTCAATTGGTTGCTCTTGCTGCCAACCGCAGTCCACAAGCTACTAACTTTCTTGCGGGCGAAAGTGTTACTTTGATGGTAGATGATGGCAGCGGCTACGCTTTGACTTGGACAGGAGCAACTTGGGGCACGGGCTCAATTAGCGGTGTTAGCTGGGTTGGTGGCAACGCGCCAGTTTTAGCGGCGACTGGGTACACTGTATTGCAGTTTTGGAAGATCGACACTAGAATTTACGGCGCTTTAGTTGGTAATGTTTTATGAGGCACCACTTCGTAAGAAGTTTAGCTGGGTCAAGAGATCCAAATTTTAAAAATGTAACCTTGTTGTTGCACGGAGATGGAACAAACGGGGGACAGAATAATACATTTTTAGACAGTAGCGCGAGCAATAACGCTATTACCAGAACTGGAAATGTAACACAGGGATCATTTAGCCCATACGGAGATAGGTGGAGTAATTATTTTGATGGAACAGGCGATTATTTAGTTACTGCCGCTAATACTGCTTTCCAGCTAGGAACTGGAGATTTTTCAGTTGATCTTTGGTTTTATCAAATTGGCAGCACAGCCAGTATTGGAACTCGCGCTATTTTTGGTATAGGGAATAATGGGCAAACTGGAGATATTCAACTTTTTAATTGGTGGCCCTTTGGAGGTAATCCAGCAAATACACTAGCATTAAATTCATCTGCTGGTGGCACACTTGTAGTTACAAATACCGCTTATATCCCAAATACTTGGAATCATGTTGCAATTTCTAGAGCCTCTGGAGTAGTTTCTATTTATTTAAATGGTGTTCGTGTAGCTAATGCCAGTTTTACAACCAATGCTTCGTACAATATATTAACAATTGGGCGCCCTTATACTAATTTAAGTCAGGAACATTGGCTTGGTTACATTTCAAACTTTCGTTTAGTTAAAGGAGTGGCGCTTTATTCTGGGACAAATATTAATGTTCCAACCTCTCCACTTTCTGCTATTGCGAATACATCCATATTAACTTGTCAATCCAATCGCTTTCGCGACGCTAGCTCTAACAACTTTACCATCACCCGCAATGGCGATGTTTCTGTTCAACGTTTTTCCCCACTCTCTCCAGACGCAGAATACAGAACAGATAGAATTGCAGGCAGTGCATATTTTGATGGGAGTGATTACTTACTTGCGGCAAACAGAGCGCTAAGACTTGCATCTGGATTTTTTACAGCAGAATGCTGGGTTTACTTAAGTAGTTCTCCAGCAAGTGATTTTTCTGGATATACAATATTTTCTGATTATTATTGGAGCGGCGGTAACACTGGAGGGTATTTTGTTACTATCGGGAATAATGGCAAAGTTAATTTATTTGCCTCTTCTGGAACTTTCAACACACAGTCCTCTAATATTTTAGCTTCAAACAATTCTATAACTCATGGACAATGGAATCATATTGCAATTGTTAGAGGCGCGGGAGACTTAATAAATATATACATAAACGGAGTATCAACTACAACACCAATCGCTAGAACTTCCCTACAACTTTCTAGCGGTGGCGCTGGAAATCATCAAAGTATGGTAGGCGCTAGAGTACATGATACTGTTAGTATATATGGCGGATTTATTGGAATTATTTCTGATGTAAGAGTAATAAATGGCAAATGTTTATATACTGCCAATTTCACCCCGCCAACTGAACCTTTGACAGCTATTCCAGAAACAACATTCTTGGGCAGATTCGCTAACGGATCTATTGTGGATAATGCGATGATGAATAATTGGGAGACTGTAAACAGTACACAAATTAGCACAAGTATTAAAAAATACGGAACTGGATCTATATATAATCCAGCAGGCTCATCTTTAAGAGTAAACTCAATTGCTCCAAATGCTTTTGGCACGGGCGACTTTACTGTTGAATTTTGGCTTTATCCACTTGGCACTCAATTTGGAACTCCAATATCAAATTGGACTGGACCCGGCAACTGGGCTTTCTTATTTGAAGGCCAGCAAATAACATTTTCTGGGCCGGCTGCTGGATATCAAGTTTTTGTAAAAGATCCTACAAATATAACACTAAACCAATGGACTCATATTGCAGTTAGCAGAGCTTCTGGAACGATGAGACTTTTTAGAAATGGAATTGTTGTGGCATCTGCTGCTAACTCGACCAATTTTACTGCTGCTGGGCAATTATCTATTGGCAGTTTATATGGAGATGGTGCTTCTTGGCAATTTAACGGCTATTTTGATGATATAAGAATAACATCTGGCATAGCCAGATACACTTCGGATTTCGCCCCACCCACAGCCCCACTTCCTGACTTTTAATTATGAATATCGCCATCATCAACAATGGTCAAGTCACTCAAGTTGGTGACTACAGAGCTTTATTTCCCAACACCAGCTTTCCGCCTAGCGGCCCCAACGACCTTTTCCTTTCTGAGAATAATGCAATGAAGGTTAATCTCTGGAAGGAGTATAATCCAGCCACTGAAAAACTTGTCAGCTGTGAGCCTTACATTGAGAACGGTTGGGTTTATACAGTAACGGTTCAAGCTTTGACGCCAGAAGAGATCGCGGAGCGCGACATTGTCCCACCTTACAGAGTCACTAAGGATACCATTACTAGCAGAGTTTTGGAAGCCAATAAACTACCTGACTTGATGGCGCTGATAGCTTCGCTACCCGCAGAGCAGAAGTTTCTTTGGGAAGGTTTCTCTTGGTTTTGGAATAATAATCAAACAGTTCGCGGTATGGCGACCCAGATTGGGCTGGACCCAGAAGTTGTTTTGGCGCCAGATCCTTATCTTTAATTCGGTGTAAATATAAAGTATGAATCTTTCTACTGCAATTCCTGCTGGATTAGTTGGCCCTCAAGGTGCCGCTGGCACATCAGGCACCAGTGGAACGAGCGGCACCGCACCAGACGATGACCAAAACGTCATCGCAAACCAAGTCTTTAGCTAATTTAAAAAATGGCAACATTCTCAAAAGTACTCTTATCGGGCTCAACCCAAGGCAAAGCCATTAAAGTTGCAGCCACAACATCAACCGGCACCACAATTCACGCGACTGGCACATCGTCCTCAGTTATTGATGAGGTGTGGCTGTATGCATATAATTCATCAGCTAGCGCAGTTGTACTCACGATTCAATACGGTGGAACCACTGCGGTTGACAATGATATTAAATTAACTATTCCCGCAACTTCTGGATTGACGCTAGTTGTGCCCGGTTTAATATTAACTGGTACAGGTTCTGCCGCAAATACAGTTTATGCTTATGCTGGAACAACAAATGTTATTACAATTTCTGGTTACGTTAATAGAATTTCATAATGGCTAATCCGTTAAAAAGAGCGGTTTCTTCCAGTCAAGTGTCAGACTGGTTTTCTTCATCGAGTTCAATATCGACGCCTTCTAGAAGACAGAGTTTTCAAGTTGAGTACTTGGTTGTCTCTGGCGGCGGCGGTGGCGGCGCCGTCAATTCTTCTAATGGAAGTGCTGGTGGAGGAGGTGGAGGAGGCTTATTAATTGGAGCTTTAACTTTAAATTTAAATCAATCTTACTCTATTACAGTTGGTGCAGGAGGGGCTGGAAATACGAAAACAGGAGATTTTAGAGGCACCAATGGAACTGACTCAATTTTTTCATCTGTATCAACTAATGGCGGGGGAGGCGGTGGATCAGGCGACAGTGGTACTCGTCTCGGTAAATCGGGAGGCTCTGGTGGCGGAACTGGATATAACGGAGGATCTACTGGTGGAGCAGGCAATACGCCTCCAACTACTCCAAGTCAGGGCAATAATGGCGGCGGCGGCGGGCCAGCAGGCTCACCCTATGGCGGTGGTGGTGGCGGTGGTGCGGGCGCTGTTGGAGCATCTGGTCACGGTGGAGGAGGCGGCAATGGCTCGATTTCTTCTATAACTGGCGCAGCGGTATATTACGCTGGTGGCGGTGGTGGAGGTAACGAAGGAGCTTCTGCTGGAAGTGGCGGATTTGGTGGCGGTGGAAATGGAACAAGAAGCGGCTCTGGCATTAACGGAACGCAAAACTTAGGTGGCGGTGGTGGCGGAGCGGGCGGCGTTGCAGGCGGAAACGGAGGTAACGGCGGCTCTGGAGTAGTGATTTTAAAAAGTTCATTTCAGGCAACCTCTACCACTGGTTCCCCTAGCTTGACTACTAGTGAAGGATATTACATTTACACATTTAATTCTAGCGGGAGTATAACTTTTTAAATGGCTCATTTCGCAAAAATCGACGACGATAATATTGTTCAACAAGTAATTGTTGTATCTAACAGCGATTGTCTTGATTCCAACGGGCAAGAAAGTGAAGCTATTGGCATAGCTTTTTGCCAAAATCTTTTTGGCGGCGGTCGCTGGGTCCAAACTTCTTATAACAATAATATTCGTGTGCGCTATGCTGGAATTGGTTACCGCTACGACGAAGTTCGCGACGCTTTCATCGCCCCTCAACCTTATTTATCTTGGACTTTTAATGAAACAACATTAGACTGGCAGGCACCGATTCCATATCCAAACGATGGCAAGGTTTATGTATGGAACGAACCAACTCTTCAATGGATAGAAGTTCCAGTGTAAATTTAATATATGCCACTACCAACTCCTAAGAAAAATCAAGAAGAAGACGATTTCATCTCGTCCTGTATGGGTTCCGAGACAATGAACAAAGAGTACCCAAATCAAAAGCAGCGCGCTGCGATTTGCTACTCCCAATACCGCCGTAAGAAGAAAAAGGCGCAAGGTTCAATGGACGAAACCAAGTGGGACGAGGGTGACGTTTCTCGCGTTATTATCGAATAAAAGTTCTTTAAATCAGAACGGGCGCATTTATCATCGTTAAACTGATGATTTATGCGCCTTAATTTTTATAAACCCAACAAGTCGAATACAGGTACAGCGGTATCTTTTAACACATCTTATAAGGACAAGGATCAGACAAAAGGCGAAGCTCCAGATCTTTACGTAAGCTTCGTCAAGCAGGCAGGATGGAACGAGCAGACCCGCAAGGGCTCATTCTCAGAAAACGCCAAAAACCCAGAGAAGACTGCGGCGCTAAAGCTTAACGAGACAGAGGCGGCATCGATTATTCGTGCAGTAAGGTGCTCGTCTAAGTTCTCTACTGTTCACGCTTATCAGGGCTCAACAACATCAATTATGTTTGGGCCGTATCAAAAGAAGAGTGGCGAAGACGCTTTCTCATTTAGTATCAAGAAGGGTGAGCAATCCTTCCTGATCGGCTTTGAGCTTGGTGAGGCCGAGCTTATTGCTCAGTATATGGAAAACTATCTTCGCGTTTTCTTTGAGTGTTCAGTATGAAAAAGACCGTAGTTCTCCACAGTAATCACAGCAGAGCTTTTACAGGTTTTGGCAAGAATATGCGAAATGTTCTTCGCTATTTGCATAAGACTGGTAAGTACAATCTTGTTGAGTTTGCCAATGCAAAAACTAAAGACTCTGAAGAGCTAAAAACATTACCGTGGAGAGCTTACGGTACACTGCCAGAAAACAGTAAACTGCAATCGTTTGGCGGCGATCAAACCAAGATCAGAACTGCGGCTTATGGTCTGTATGAGATTGACGGTTTAATGAAAGAGGTCAAGCCTGATTTCTATATCGGCATTGAGGATATCTGGGCCTTGGCTCCGTTAGTCGAAAAGAAGTGGTGGAACCAAAACTGTATGATTTGGACAACCTTGGACTCCCTGCCCATTTATCCAGATGCGCTCAAAATGATTCCCAAGGTAAATCATTATTATGCTTGGGCCTCCTTTGTTTCCAAGGAGGTCAAACGTCTTGGTTATGATGAAGGCGCAATCAAAACACTTAGAGGAGCGGGCGAGACTTCTGCCTTTTACAGACTTAGCGACGAGAATCGCGCCGCTCTGAGAAAAGAGTTTAATCTGTCTGATGAGTTCATCATTGGCTTCGTGTTCCGAAATCAGCTTCGCAAAAGCGTGCCAAACCTCCTGCAAGGCTTCAAGATCTTCAAGGATAAGAACCCCAAGGTAAAAGCCAAGCTTTTGCTTCACACCCACTGGTCAGAAGGCTGGGACATTCCTCGCTTGATCAAGGATGCCGGTATTGAAAACTCGGACGTTCTCACCACCTACTTCTGCAAAAGCTGCAAGCAGTTTGAAGTGAAGCCGTTTATCGGCCAAAAGATTCAGTGCAGATACTGTGGCGCCAAAGGAACTGTCGAAACCACAAATATATCAGACGGAGTATCAGAAGCACAGCTTAACGAAATATATAACTTAATGGATGTTTACTGCCATCCGTTCACTAGTGGTGGGCAGGAGATTCCAATCACAGAAGCTAAACTAACAGAGCTTGTCACCTTAGTAACAAACTATTCTTGTGGCGAAGACTTCTCCACGGAAGAGAGCGGCGGTATCCCATTGAATTGGAAACCTTATTACGAACCAGGTAGTAATTTTATTAAAGCTACCACTCTTCCAGAATCAATTGCCGAAAAGCTTGAGAGGGTATATAAGATGAGTCCTTCCAAGCGCGCCGAGATGGGTAAGGTTGGACGACGATTCGTAATCGACAACTTGTCTGCCGAAATTATTGGCAAACAGTTGGAAAAAATCATCGATGAAGCTCCTCAAGTTGAGTGGGATTTTAATACTTCTTTTGTGCCCCGCGACCCAAGCTACAATGGCAAAGAAGAACTTCAGAACTTAGACTGGGTCATTGACCTGTACGCCAACATTTTAAAGGTCAAGGTGGACCCAAATGACGACGGCGTAAAAAGCTGGATGAGCCAGCTAAACAATGGAATCCCCCGCGAGCAAATTCTAAACTACTTTAAAAACGTTGGCGCGAAAGAGAATCAAGAAAACATCAAAATTGAGTTCTCTGATGTACTGGATAAGAATGATAAAGGTCGAAGAATCTTATTTGTAATGCCAGAAAGTGCGGGAGATGTATTCCTATCCACTTCTTTACTACCCTCGATCAAGAAGCTTTATCCAGATTTTAATATTTATTTTGCAACTAAACCTGAATATTTAAATATCCTAGAGGGTAATCCACTAATCCACAAAACCATTGTGTTTAGTCCTTTTATGGAAAACCTCTTAACAATGGAAGGTCACGGCGCTTATGAAGGCTACTTTAATCTTGCTTACCTACCTCACTTTGGCACCCAAAAGCTTTTTGACTATCAGCACAATGGTGCCGATCTTATCGAATTAAATCTCTATTCCGAAAATGCACATTCTTGAGCGTTACGCCCTTTCTTGTGGAGTTAAAATAGATAAGCCATTTATTTTGGAGCAGTATTATCCAATAGCCTTGGACAAATACATTGTTTTTCAAACTAGCGGCAAGGGTAACTCCAGACAATACGATTACTGGCTAAAGGTTTTCCAATACATCAGAGAATATACCAAAGATTATAAAATCGTTCACGTAGGGGTAGAAAGCGACCAAAGTGTTGCAGGAGTCGATCTTGATCTCAGGGGTAAGACCAGTATCAGACAGCTAGCATATCTTATTAAAAACAGTTGCTTATACCTTGGAATTGACAGTTTATCGACCCATTTGGCAGGACACTACGACAAGAAGATCGTCGCCCTGTATTCTTATTGCTATGCTCAGAACTGCTTTCCAATCTGGGGCAAGCGCCATAACCGCTCATTGATTGAGGTTAATTGGGCGGAACAAGGTAAACCTTCCTTCTCCCTAACCGAAAAGAAAAAGAATATTAATACAGTTAAGCCCGAGATCATCGCTAAGGCAGCTTTGGATCATCTTGGAGTAACTAACAACCTAGATCTGGTAAAAACTCTTTTTATTGGCGCGGAGTATCACAACCCAACCATAGAAGTTGTCCCCGACTCAACCAGCTATCCAATCTTTATCAAAGATAAAATCTGCAACGTCAGAATGGATTATCATTTTGATGAGCAGAACCTAATGCGGCTAGCTAGTATCTGCAAAGTTAATATTGTTACTGCAAAAGAGATCAATATTAATATTTTAAATTCGATCAAAGCAAAAATTTGTGGTCTAAACGTCATCGCCAGCAATGATATCTCAGAAGAATACCTGACCAAAGTGAAGTCGTTAGGTATCAAATTGAATCTTTCGGCACCATTTAATGACGAGTGGTCCGCGCTTTGTGAAAAATTCTTTGATTTTAAATTAGATAAGGACGAGGTTATCACCAAGTCCAGAATTAAAAATGCATCAGAAATCGACGAATCTTGCAATTTTAATTCTGAAAAAATCATCTTTTCGGAAGGAAAAGTGTATTCGTGCAAACTTTTTTGGGAAAAGAAGCAGCCAAAGCTTGACAGGTCAGCGAAAGTCGTAGATGATCAGGCATTCTGGCAGGAGTCAGATTACTTCTACATTTACAAAGATGAGCGACCAAACCTTTAATAAACCAACTCTCCGCGATAGTCGCGGTTTTCTTTCCAACGTTAACTACATTCTAAATAAGGATGGCACAGTCAACTGGCGCGCAATGGTGAATCCGGCGCACCTGTATCCCAACAAGGACTGGTTTGAGCGTAGAAACCGCCCTGTGCCAGAGGCTTATACTCCAGATCTCAGAGATGAGCAGCTTCTTATCAAGCTTGGCGGCATCAAGGAAGTTGCAAAGCTTCGCGGATATAATAGAATCACCTTTGCTTTCCCAAAGCTTGAAAAAGATTATGTCGTCGCCACTTGCACAATCGATTGGATGACTAATCAAGAATCCACGAATCCAATTGCTGGAGAAGACGCTTGGGAATCTCTAAGCACGATGGATGTAGCTAATGCTACTTACGATAATACCGATGGCTTTGGCCAGAAGTTTCTTGAGACAATCGCCGCAAATCGCGCCTTTGTTCGCACAGTCCGCAACTTCCTTGGTATTCATATCGTTGGCGAGGATGAAATCTCTAAGAAGCCAATCACCGCCGCCGCATCTTCTAGCAACAGCGATGTTTCTCCTCAAGCTATTCTTGAAAAGAAGTTCGCCGCCAGTAATGAAGGCTCTGAGTTCTCAGACTTCAAGAATTGGCTGCGTCAGCTTTGGGTTGACGAGACTTATCGCAACGAAGACGCAAAGAACTGGAAGAGTTGGTCTGATGTTCCTGCAAAGGAAGCCCGTACCCTTATCAAGCAGCTTGCAAAGTCAGAATGACCAAGAGAATAATCAACGCTAGCGAACTGCGGAAGATCCTTCTGAAAATGAAGGATAGTCAGCATTTAGAAAAGATTTTAAATAAGCAGAGTCACGTTGCTGGCAAATGGGATATTGACCATTTGATCGAGCAGCTTGTTCAGCTTGTTCTTGTCTTTAAACAGAATGCGGTTGTAGTTTGCCACTTTGATGGCGACAAGCCAACCTCTCTGTTCGCTGGCTTGATCTCAGAAGATTGGGCGTGTGGAAAATTAGGCTTGACTGAAATCATTTGGGTTTCAGTCGAGCCGTCAATGTTTGGCGGTTTTAGAATTTTACAAGAGGTCGAGAAAATTATTGTCCATCAAAAGATTGACTTCTTGTCGATGAACTATATGTGTAATGGTGGAGATCCGAGAATTCAGCAGTTTTTGATGAATAACGGATTTCGCTTGGATACACTTTCTTTCGTCAAGAACTATAAATAGTTCTTGACAAAGGTTTTTAGTTCCAAACCCTAATGTCTGATATGTAAAATATCTTACCTATTTTTACTTTCTATGAAAAAGCAAATGACTGTTAAGAAGAGAAGCGGCGAAATGGAAAAGTTTGACGCTGACAAAATCAATAGAGTTTTAGCTTGGGCCTGTCAGGGTATTCCAGACACTTCCTTTGAGGAGGTTGGTATGAACGCCAACCTGTCTTTTTTTGACGGAATCTCGTCGAAGGATATTCACAATACAATGATCGAGACCGCAGCTAATTTGATTTCTGAGGAAAAGCCTCAGTATCAATATGTTGCGTCGCGCCTTTTAAATTACCATCTTCGCAAGGAAGTTTGGGGCGGCAAGAATGCTCCAAAGCTCATCGACTTTGTAAAAGACAATATTAAAAATAAAGTCTACGATCCAGAGATTTTAAATTGGTACGATGAGCGTGAGTGGCATAAGCTGGATGAGGCTCTGAAGCACGACCGCGATTTTAATTTCACATATGCTGGCATCAAGCAGCTTTGTGAAAAGTATCTTGTTCAGAACAGAACCACAAAGAAACTTTATGAGACTCCGCAGTTCGCTTATATGCTGATTGCGATGACTTTGTTCAAGGATTACAAAGGCGAGCGAATTAATTATATTAAAAAGGCTTATAATTACTTCAGTCTTCACAAGATCAATCTGCCGACTCCAATTATGGCAGGCGTCAGAACCACTCTGAAGTCTTATGCTTCTTGCGCCCTGTTTACTGTAGACGATACTCTTGAGTCCATCTTCGCAAACAATAGCGCTATCGGTTTTGCGACTGGCAACCGTTATGGCATTGGCATCAATGCAAGTCGTATTCGTGCCGTAAACTCGCCCGTCAAGGGCGGAATGGTCAGCCACACTGGCCCCATTCCTTTCTTGAAGATGTTTGAGTCTACCGTAAAGTCCTGCCATCAGAACGGCATTCGCGGAGGCTCTGCAACAGTCAATGTTGCTTGGTTCCATCACGACATCGAAGAAATTCTCGTCCTCAAGAACAATGCTGGTACAGATGATAATCGCGTTCGTAAGCTCGACTACTGCATTGGTTTTGATCGTGTTTTCTATGATCGCCTAATCAAGAATGAACCAGTTACGCTATTCTCTTATCACGAAGTTCCCGAGCTTTGGAACTATTTCGGAATGCCAGAGTTCAAGGATATTTATGAGGCGGCAGAAAAGACGAAGAGTATTAAGTTTAAAAAGACAGTAAATGCTCGCGAGCTTTTCTATCTGTTCTCCAAAGAGAGAGTTGAGACTGGCCGTATTTATCTGATGAATGTTGACCACGCCAACACTCACGGCTCTTGGAAGGCACAGGTCGATACTAGCAACCTTTGCCTTGAGGTAAACCATCCTCTGAAGGCGATTAAGGATCTTAACGATCCAAACGGTGAAATTGGCGTGTGTATCCTGTCTGCCGTTAACCTCCTTGAGGTCGATAAGAACGAGATGGACTCTGTGTGCGAGATCATTGTCCGAATGCTCGACTCTTTGATTGATCACCAAAACTACTTTGTTCCCGCTGCCGCAAACTTTGCCAAGAATCGCCGTAGTCTTGGTGTTGGCGTCACTAACCTTGCTGGTTACCTCGCTGATCTTGGCGTAAAGTATACCGACAAGGAAGCTGCTAACGAAGCCGCCAAGATTATGGAGCTTGTCAGTTTTAATCTGATTAAGGCTTCAGTAAAGATGGCAGAGGAGTTTGGCGCCTGCAAACTGTTCTCCGAAACTAAGTTCGCTGATGGAATCCTGCCAATCGATACTTACTGCAAGAATATTGATGAGTTCGTGACCGAGAAGCTGCATTGCGATTGGGAAGGTTTGCGTAAGGACATCAAGAAGCACGGGATGCGTCACAGCACTCTGACCGCGCTGATGCCTGTCGAAAGCAGTTCTGTAATCCAGTCGTCTACCAATGGTATCGAGCCCCCTCGTTCACTGATCTCATACAAGCGGTCAAAGGCTGGTGTTATTCCGGTTGTTGTTCCTCATATGAAGAAGAACAAGGACAAGTATACCCTTGCATTTGAAATGCCCAACAACTCTGGTTACCTCAAGGTTGTTGCGGCTCTTCAGAAGTTCGTCGATATGAGCATCTCGACTAATCTTTACTACAATACCACTCGCTACACTAATAAAATTCCAAGTCAAGGCGAACTCGTTGGCGATTTAATGCTCGCCTACAAGTATGGAATTAAAAATCTTTATTATACAAACAGCTTTGATGGCGACACTCAGACTGCATTAAATACAGTTAAACAAGAACCAAAACAAGTAAGCCAACCAGAAGAAGCTCAAGACGATACTCAGGGCTGCGCTGGCGGAGCTTGCACTCTATAAAAATATGAAAACCGTACTTAACACAGTTAATCTCGATTCACTTAAACAGCCTCTATTTCTTGGCGAAGACTTGGCAATTCAGCGGTATGATCGACTGAAGTATCCCAAGTTTTACGAACTATACGACCAGCAGATTAACTTCTTCTGGCGTCCACAGGAAGTAAATCTAACTAAGGATGCGGCAGATTACAAGACGCTCTCTCCCGAAGAGAAGTTTGTCTTCGATAGCAATCTGCGCTTTCAGACAATGACTGACTCTATGCTGAGTCGCAGCATCAACTCTCTCTCTAAGTACGTAAGTAACCCAGAGCTTGAGATTTGTATGAATGTCTGGTCATTCTTTGAGACTGTTCATAGCAACAGCTATACATACATCCTGCAAAACGTTCACCCAGATGCCACCAAGTTCTTTGATTCTATCTTAGAGGACAAGGAGATCGTTAAACGCGCACAGGCGATCTCTAATCGCTATGACGCCCTGCTGAATACCAAGAGCGACGATCCTCGTCAGCAGATCTTTGAGGCTCTGCTGGCTACCCAAATCACAGAAGGTGTCACCTTCTATGTTTCATTTGCCTGCTCATTCTACTTTGGTTATCGCGGTAAGATGGAAGGTAACGCCAAGATCATCAATCTTATCTCCCGAGACGAGAATCTGCACGTAGCCATTAGCCACAATATCTTGAAGATTCTGCGCGATCAACCCAAGGAAGGCTTTCAAGATATTGTCAAGAAGAATGAAGATCGTATCTACGAGGCTTACAAGATGGCAGTTGAGTCAGAAAAGGATTGGGCCGACTATCTATTCTCCAAGGGCAACCTTGTGGGCCTTACCTCTGATTCGCTCAAGCACTATGTTGAGTGGCTGGCGGACAATAGACTGACATCGATGGGTTATAAAAGAATTTATAATACCAAGTCTAATCCACTTGCTGGCTGGCTTGACAGCTTCTATGACAGTAAGAAGATTCAGGTTGCCCCACAGGAGACCGAGATCTCTTCTTACGTCAAGGGAGTAGACAGCAAGATCGATGAGTCAGTGTTTGATATCAAGTTCTAATTACTCAACATAGAGGCTACTACCTCTTGGGTCGTACCATTCACTATCCGCCCTGATGATGTCACCTCTCTCACCGGGGCGGATAACTGAAATTTCTTGTCCGTCTGAGTTTGTAACATAAATATCCTTATCTCCTCTATTAAGAATGGAGACAGAAGCTCCTTCCGTGATATCGGCAGGAAGGACAAATGTAGAGTCTGTTGCAGGATCTACAACAAGAACTTGGTTTAGTTGATTTTCTACGATAGGAACTGGGACTTCAACTCTTTTTACTAAACCGCCAGTGCCAGTAACAAGTACGCCATTATAATCAAATTCTACGCCTACTGCTGGATTTGTAGTTACGCCAATCGCAGTCCAGTTTATATTTCCAACTGTAAGAATTTGATATCTAAATCCTCTAATTAATGAGGAAGATGTTGGCGCAAATTCAACTGTTTCGTTTCTTCCTCCATTTACAGAAACTGTTTGTATTGGCCCAGAAACCCTCTCTATAGGCAAGGATTCAAGATATCCACTGACTACATCAGAGATTTCTCCCGCCCCGAAGTCATCCCAAGGTACAAATTTAAAATAGTACCAAACTCCTGTTTGTAATCCATTTGAAAGCCTTATTTCATTGAGATAAGATCTTGTTCTATAAAGACTTGGATGCTTGTACAGATTGCTATTACCAAGAATATCTGGCTGAAAATCAGAAGTGTCGCCAGTATAAACATCAACTGACCAAACGTCTTTATTTGAAATTGACGAGTAGCAATTAAAAATAATTTCACCCTTTGAAATTTCTTCAGTCAGAACCGTAAAGCTTATGCCTGAAAATCCTGTTTGATTTGTCCCAGTTATTTCTGACAGATTTGAAAGACCTAGTGGATTACCAAGTGTTCTTGGAATTTCGCGCCCTTCTCCAGATCCATATTCGACATAGTGTCCAGATCCCCAAACTTCTCTTGGGATCGATCTGTCTACATTTGCATTATAATATTTATCTAGGTCATCGTAGGCATAGACATAAGCCTTGAAGTCTTTTTCTCCAGAACCTTGATAATTAATATTAATACCGTTATATGTCGGAACGGAGGTTGTACCTGTACCATTTAAGCCAGTTGCACTTTTGAATGCCCCAGAAATATCTTGGAATAAAATCTCACGCTCTTCATCCTCGCTTCTTAGAAGCGCATTTGTTGCATAGTTTCTAAGACCAGATCCAAGAATACCTTGGGCGCCGCTTCCCCAGAAAGCTAACCCAGTGAAATTTTTGTTGCCAAAGAATCCAGACAGGATATAATACGGAGAATTCTGATAGGAATCAATAACATCTATTCTTGAATAGTGCGGCTTTACATTGTAAGCATAAAAGTTTCCTGTTTTTGAAAGATTGGTATTGTCAGTTACAACGACTCTCAGTCCCAGATTCCTATCTCCATAGATATTTTGATAATCAGTTGTTTCTCTGCTTGTCAGTCTCTTATTCTCTTCTTGTGTAATTGTGTAAGAAAATCTATCATATGCTTTGATTGGAGCAGTTAAAGCCTGACCGGCCTCATCAAGGACTTGAACTGAGATATTTGGCGGCAAATCGACAAACGGATTTGCTAGCATTTTTTCGACTGAATCTATAATCCCGCCTGTTGGATCTATGTATTTCCATCTAAAAGTTAAGTCTTTAGATGTGAAATTGCCTTTCCCCAAGCCAGCCATAACGCCGCCACCAACGTGATAAATAGAATAATCCAAGCTGCTTGTATCTGCCGTATCAATTGTAAAACCGCTTGGAATAGTCGAGGTTATTGTATAACCGCCAGCACCAGTAATGGTCGCTTGAGGCAGAACCATTACTCCGGTCGAAGCCGCGCCGTTTGACAAAAATTTATAAATGGATGAACTTATTGAATATACGTCAACGTCAAATTGGCCCCAAGTTTCACGGATCGGGATTGTCAATGAGGTTGTGCCAGATGGGGCAAAATAAGGTTCAACTATGGCATCATTTTCTATGGAAGTAGTTGAATAGTCTGGTCTGCTAACATATATTTTATAACCACTTATTGGGCTGGCGCTAGCCTGCCAAGATATATTTAAACCTGTTGGCACTGAGCCACTTAGAGTAACGCCGGTTGAAGTTATTCTTGCTGGCGCTTCTGGCTTAATGACGATATCGTATGGAGACTGCACATAAACAGAAGGAGATGTGTCAAGAATATCCCTTTCGACAAAATCCTGTTTTTCTTTTAAATACTCAATTCCAACTACTGAATATAGATTAGCCTCTTCTTCTTTTACTCCGATAGTTTTGTATAGCTTGGGCTCAACACCAGAGCCGCTTAAAACATACAGACTTCCTTCCTGAACGCTAGTAAGATTTTTAGGCAAGGTGTCCACATCAAGATCATAAAATCCTCTTGGATATCCAGTTCCGATCACTAAGCCGCTGTACCCAAGTCCGTTGCTTTCTGCAAGGTTTGCGATGTCAGACTGACCTAATGTTCCACCTCCGACATAAACATCGATATCAAGGGCAGCAAACGCAGAAGAAATGTGAGATGAAGTTAGGGTGGTATTTAAATAAACTTTAGAAGATCCATAAAAATCTTTAGGAAAGCCAATGGTGGAATATCCTAAATTATTGCCAATTGCCCATTTCGATCTTGCTGTGCTGCCAGCGTCATAATCGCTAGTAAACAATTGGGAAGATCTTTCGTGAGATCTTGTGCAGACATATGGAACGGATACGCCTGCGTTTGTCACCTTTACTTTATTGCCGACCGAGTATGCTCTGCCCGCCTCCCATTCGGGAAACACAGACTCTTGCCTATTTCCTACGTCAGCCTGAACAATAGTATAAAACGGACGGAGTCTTGAAAATGCCAACAAATCTCTGTAAGTAAATTTTATCTTACCAGTTTCAGAATTACCCTTCGAAGCTCTCTCAAGAATTCTGTATCCATTTTTAACAAATACTCCAGCGTAACCAAAGGTAGATGAGCTAGATGCAATATCGTCGCCTATTCTAAATACTTCTGTCGCAGCTGCGCCGGTAGCCCAAGTAACGCTTGGACTAAAAGTATTGCTTAATTGATTACCTCTGGTATAAACCAGAACAACTTCATCGGCATCTGCGGCGGTATAGACAGAATTTGTCCAAAAATCATTTAAGTCACTAATAGCCCCAGATGCTTCAACTGCACCCGCTGCGGAAATTCTGAACATTCTGATTTCATTGGAGCTTGAGGTGCCAGTTACGACTCCGTTGATTGACAAAGTACTGCTAGTCGAAGCATTAAAATTAATTTCACCAGTCCAGTTTGGAACAGCAGCTAGCCCAGAAACTAACTGACCAGTGCCACCAGATCCAGAAATTGTAATGTCTATATTGTTTTGAGAGAATACCCCTGTCACATCTGCATAAGTCACAGTATCCCATTTTGGATTGCCGTTTAATACAGTATGATCTGGCAATGCGTAAACAACACCAGTGAGAACGGTCTCTCCAGTAATTACCCCACCGCCAGAAATTCTACCCTCTATTGGATAAACTTCAGTTTTTGCCGACTTTAAGAGAAAATCTCCCGTGACAGTGATTGTCGCGCCATAAGAATCATCTTGAACAGTATGGATGTTAAACTTTCTTATTTGCTTCTGCCTTCTAGCGCGGATTTGCTCAAGCGTTCCAGTAAATCCGCCATCACTGCCAGTCATATAGTTTAAATCAGAAACCGCATAGTTGCCTGATGGAACGTGAATATAAATACCTGATGCCAGCCCAGTTTGAAATTCGCCATCAATTTTAATTGTATTCGCTGAAGCATCGACATCTAGGATTCTGCCGAATGTTCTGCCAACATTTCTAACTTCATCGCTGACTGCAAAGATGTCACCAGGCTGTAAGTAAACAGCCTCCAACCCACCGATAAAAGAAACAGTATCGGCCTCAAACATTGAACTGCAAAGAATATAGCGGCCAATTCTTCTTGCTTCAGATCTTGAAGTGCAGCCTGCCGCATTTACTTTAAACGGGTTAATTCCATACTTTCTAATTCCTTCGATATCTTCAACCAACTCCATTTTAGTTTTGAAGTTATCATATTTATCATTATATACAATCTCTACACTGGTGTATCTTTTATTTCTGACAGTTTCTGTATAATTAAACAGGCCATCTTTTACATTGGCATTGCCAAAATAAAGCACTGGCTCTTTGGGACGGTCAGCAAAGAAAGAGAATCCTTCAGTATTCCAATAGACGATTCCCTTGAAAATTGCCGCAATATCCTGAATAACTTTGTAAGCTTCGTCCTTATTAAAAAAGATTATATTACAAGTGTATCTTGGTTCTAGACCACCCTTGCCATCTGGGACACCTCTGAATTTACCATCATCATCAACAGCGTCGCAGTATCTTGCAATGTCGTACAGCGTCCACTTGTCTACCGAGCTTGAATCGATGAAGTTGCCTAAGCCGTAATTAGGATCAGTAATAATATCATACAGCACCCAAGCAGGATTATCAGTCCACGCGATTTTAAAAGTGCCATCCCAGTCTCCATAATAGACCTTATTGCTGTCGTAAAAGTTGTTATCACAGAACTGTTGCAGCTTACTATCAGAGTCGTGCTGCATATTAAAAGCGCCACCACCACTATCATTACCAAGCTCTCTAAGTGTTCTTGTTCCAGAAAATTGTGCATCTACATAAAAATAATATAGCTGTATGCAATTTTCTCTAGCGTGATTAAGCAAGATTTGGTAAGTGGAAGGCGACATTATTTCAGGAGTAGAACCTGAGAAATAAATCACTTTTCTAACTGTATTGGACCAAACAGACTCTAATACAGAGTCTTCTGAGCTTTTACCAACTTGATCAGTGATACTGAACTGGCTTTTTCTTAAAAAGAAATTGGCAATCGTTGTTTCTGCTGGGTCTGTGATTGGGCTATTTTGTAAATTGTCTGCCAGCGCATCGAACAGTCGCTTGTAAAGATTAGTTTGATTATTGCCAGCCGAATCTGGAACCTCTAATTCAAAAAACAAATCAGTCTGATAATATGTAAAGCCGTTGATAACATCGCCGGTTGACTCATTAATTACAGTGTTAACGCCATTTTTCGTTTGCCAGATAGAAGCCCTTACGTTAGTGTAGCCAGAAATTAATTTGCTTAAAAACTGCGCTAAATTTCTTCTGAGTAAGCTTCTTGTCCCAGCGCCCATATTCTGGTCAACCATAAAGATGACATCAAGAGTAGTTGGGTTCGCAGGGTAATTTGGATTTGAATAGACATATCTGCGGTCTAATCCATTACCACCAAGAGGAAAGTAGTTAGAAGGCACTTTAACCTTCTTCATTTTCACATCGTACTCTCTATTTGGAATGCTAGAGAATGTTCTTGAATCAAACTTTAGACCAACGTGCGCTGTAAGTGGGTAAGAAAAATTGCGATCAATTACTTCGTAAATTCCATCGACACTGATATCCTTTTTGACCAGAGGACTTACTGTTTCAGAACTTATTTTTTCAATTGTTACATACCTGTCTTTCCCGTCAATGGATGGCGGCAAAATTATCTCAGCCTTGTTATTTGCCATTTCTGACAGATAAACAAGATTATTTTCAAGCGTGCCATTTAGCGATTGGCCATCATCTCCATTAGTGCCTTGATCGTCCATTTTATTATATTAAAATTTAAGCTGTAATTGTAAAGCTTCTTCTATTATCGGTAGTTCCAGAAGCTGTTAGTCTAACAGGAGGATTATTTGGAGAATGAGCGTCTATGTGAACGTAATGGATTCCCAATCCAAGTTTTTGAGTTATTTCTGCTGGTATAACAAAGCTAAATACTCCGCTACTATTTATTTCTGTAGCTTTACATTCTACTTGATAAGCTGGCAAGCTATCGGGCGGGCCACTGCGACCGATATCAATTTGAGCAGTAACTTTGATAGCTGGCTTCAACTCTAAAAGAGTCGCGCCATTCATTAATTTATATGTTGCAGTTCCTGATAATGTTATTGTCGATCCCCTAGAGAAGCTAGAGCCTGATAGAGTATCAAAAACAGCAGAAGCTGAATTTTCTCCCACAGCCAAAGATGCGTAAACTATTCTATCAAAAGCGGTTGGAACATATTCGTCATCTTGTCTTCTTTTTAATTGGTATATGATAGGAAGAATATTTGAGTAATTTCTTGGGTTTAGTTTTGAAGCTAAATCTTCTTCTCTTGTTTTTGGTAGTGGCATTATAGAGGCTCCTGATAGACCATTCTCCTGAGAGCTTCCTCACTGGAGACAGCGTTGAGAATTCTAGAATCTTTAGATGTGTTAATGCTAGGTATGCCAGCAGTATTAAATACTGAGCCTCCAAAAGTGCTTGGGTTGGCGTAAGGACCAGCAGCGCCATCAAGAGTGGACGCTTCTTCTCCCACCATATAAGCGCACGGGCTAAGAACTAAGCCATCAATAACGACTCTTTTGGGCGTAAATACCTTTGATCCTTCTAGCCCATATCTTACCATAAGCTCTACTGAGCTTCTCTTATTCATTCCCATCTTACCAGCTTCTCCTGGTGCTTTGCCCTCAGAGACCGTGTCTGACAACTGTTCAATTATAAAAGCAATTTGTATTTTTTTGACATCCTTGTTTCTGATATGATGAACATAAATAAATGGATCTTGCGGTAAGTCAGGCCAGCCATTCTGACCCTTTGCCCAGCTGGTAAAATTTTCTTTTGGTAACTCTGGTCCGGTATAGTTTCTGCCGACAGGTCTAACATCTTCTTCATTTGGGTTTATTTTACCAAGTAATTTAAAATTAGCGGGCTTATAAATATAGACCTTATTAAAATTAGCTAAAGGCTTTTGATTTTCTGTGCCAAGATTGATTTCCATCAAAATGTTTCTGAAATTATATTCTCCAGCGGAGTTCATAGCGGGAAGCTTATTTAAATAAATACCTTTCAGCATATCTAAGCCATAAACTTTTCTACCAAATTGATCCACAAGTCCATAAATCGGACCTTCGCAAAGAGCGTCTACGCTATGAGAAATAGACATAGACTTCATTAAGTTTTGGTTACGATCAGGTGGAACCAGTCTTGGCACTGGTGCCTTGTCTCCTTTGGCGCCCTTAATGAACCTATATTTATTTAATATTTTCATTATGCACTATAGTTATTTACAGGAATAGATGTTTCTTTTACCCCTTTAAGCGAAAGTTTTGAATCCAAGAATCTAACTTTTACTCTAACTGGCGAAGTAGTCAGTGTTACGCCATCCAAACTTACTTTGCAATTAAACTTTGATTCATAATATGAATAGCCGTTATCGATCTCTCCGTTCTTTGAAGGTCTTTTAGCCGAAAACTGTACGACTCTGTTGCCCTCTGATGATCTTGACTCGGCATAGTTGTATACATCTTCGAACACAAGACCAGTTCCGTTAGCTGCCGTACCATTTGTTTTTGTAAAGACTGTTCCAATTCTTGGTGAGCTTGCTCCAATGCTTCCCCAATTAGTAGTGTTGCCGAGATTAAGAATTTTATACTGTCTTCCGCTTACCATCTGATCTAGCGGAACTCCCCAAGATCTTGGCATAAATTTGCCACTTTCAGGTAGATTAATATCGGAAATTTGTCTATATTTTAATTTATCTGCTGGAATAACTTTAAAATCAGAATAGCCCCCATCCCAATTAGTATCATACTGGTAATAAAAACTAATACCTTCTGAGCCCAGACCATCTTGGAATCTTGCGTATAAATGATGATATCCGGCAGTTAGCAAGATTTCTCCGCTGCTGGACGGCATTGCTGCAATCGAAGCGCTGTCAGTTGGACTTGCGAAACCGTGACCGCTATACCAAACGCTAGCAGCTTGACCATCAATGTACAGATCAGCCGCATCATCAGAGTCTATCTTGAAATTGTATTTAACAACTGGATAACAAAGACCATCACCAGTGCTTTGATAAGAATTTTTAACAAACGTGAGCCCAAGCTTTGGAGGAATAGCGGCCCCGCCCGCGCCAGTTAAACCAATCGCCGCCCACTGCCCTGTGTCGCCAACTTTAATAATTTCATACATTACTCCAGCAGTGGTATCTGGAACCTGCCTCTTCAAGTTGCTCACCAATGGGATATACAAGTAACCCATCATTTCCATAGCATAATTATCAACGCTGGTCGTGTTGCCGCGAACACTTTGCTCATTTGTGGCCTCAACGATTCCCTCATACACGCCTTCGTATTTGAAGGCGGGCATCCCGCTGATAAGCTGGTCAAACTCTACCTTGCCAGTTGGTGAGGAAAGGCCAGTCCAGAATGGAGCATTGCCAGTATTTGTTCCTGTAGATGGTAGATGACCAGAAAATGTTGATAGGGCTTTATAAATTCTTTCTTGACTTGGCTCTAAAATTTTTCTCCAGTGAGTTGTTCTTACAGTGTTTCCTGCGCCAGTTGGGATACCTCCGGTTCCGCTAAATCCACTGACAGCTTGAAAATAAGTACTCTTTTCACTCCCTGTTGGGAAGTTTACAAGCTCTCCACTATTATACAAATAAGTAGAATCCCAATCAGAAATTGATAATTTTGCAAATTGAGTTGGGCCATACTTGACCAAATCTCCAGACACATATTCTGCAAAATAATTCGGATCTGAACTTGTTGTATTTCTGTATTCTGACAGAAGCTTGTAATCCGCTGGATGATAGGATCGGTAAACAAGTCCGCTCTGGAACGAGTATGGATACTCAATATAAATTTGATTCTTGGTTGAATCCTGATTCAGTAAAGACCACTCGTATTCGATATCTTCATCATATGTGTCTAGATCAATATTTGAGACAATCTCTCCGTTTCTTTTGACGACGACTTCTACAGGACTTGAAGTGACCTTGTAAGCGTTCTTGGATAAAATATCAATGTACGAGTTTACAATTGTCGCAGAGGCAAATGAGACAGTATCATTCATATCCACAGCTTGATTTGTGGAGAATGAATCTTGAATTACTCCATCTGTGGAATCTGGCGCTTCATTTACAAATTCAAGGCTGGTATAGTCATCAACCGGCTTATCTACTGGAGCCATCAACTGCTTGATGTCCATATTCAAAGAATGGTGAGTGGCGCCAGCGCTGATCTGAGAGCCGCCAATTTTTAATCTACCGTAGCCAACTGGTATAGCTTGTCCCTGAGATGCATTATTGGGTTTATTACCAAAAAGATAAGATTTTCCGCCAGCTTGAACTTCTTGGTTGAAGTCTGGTTTTGGCGGTGGGAACAAAAGACCCATCACACCTTGCAAGACTAGGCTGGCACCAAGACCTATCAAAGTTGAACCAAGAAGCGAAAGCGAGCCCCCAGCAGAAACAGCCGCACCAGTTGTTGTTAATGCGCCCGCCGTTCCAAACCAAGCCGCGCCAAAAGCTCCTGCTGCACCAGCAGTAAGAACTATTGCCAAAACTCCGACAGCAATTAAAACCCCATTTTTTCCTGCTCCCCATACAATCGGCACAATGTGAACTTCCTTTGGAGCTTTTTTAATCTCAAGCTCCTCTTTAGTTTTTATGACTTCTTCGTCAACAACGACACGATAATGAACTCCCTTTGCAGCAAGCCTTTTAATTTCTAAGTCAAAGTTTCTTTTGTTTGCCTTGATTGCAAGAAAAGCCTCCTTTGGAGACTCAATGTGAAAATTGAATTCGTGCCCAAACTTGTTTCGCAGTTCACCGTAAAGAAAAACTTTAGTCATATTGTTTCTTTAAAATTTGCACAAAATCCTTGTTAACGTGAATTGATTTTGGCAAAATAAGATTAAACTTTTCGGACTTTTTACTATAGATCACAAAAGGAATGCACGAATTCTCACAATTAAATTGGTCAAACTTTGACTCAAGCTCGCCAGAATCTGGATGAGTATGATAAATTGCCGCCAATTTGCCTGTTTTAATCTTCTTTAAAATTTCGAGCGGGTGAATTTCAAATATATCATTTTGATAAACTGCCACATTCTTGGCTGGCTCACTTACCAATTGACCGTCTTCAACCAAAACAAAGCCGCAGACTTCGGCGTCGGATGTGTTAGCGTGCTCAATGATGGATTTCATATTACGACGAAATTGAATACTCCTCTGTTCCGGGGAATCCGCCAAACGGCAAGTAAGACTTGTTTCCAAATCTCATTTTGCAGCCCTCTATCGTTCTTGAGCACTGATCAGCAACCCAGTATTCTTTATTAAATAATGGGCTTTTGGCAGGAGTTGCCGTGTGGTTTTTTAAACAAAAATAAAATCTTTGCAGCGGCTCCCAATTTGGAATGGAATTAACATCGCGCTTAGTGACCTTGACATTGTGATTTTCAATGTAAACATAATCGCCAACTCGATAGTTCGTGTTGTTTTGCCAGCGGCCTGCAAAGGTTTCTCCCATCACACTATCCTTATCCAAAGAAATCGATTTGCTAATCGAAAGCGTAGTATAAAATCTTTGGCTAGATGTCAAAGATCCATACTCGGTTGGATCATAATAAAACCTAGTTGATGGGAGAGAAATGAAGGATGATGAATTTGGAACTTTGTAAGTTAAGGTTAAGTATTGGTCTCCTCCCAATCCATTAGCTTCAAAAAATCTTATCACAAGTCTATGATACCCTTCTGGTAATGTTATGCTGCCAGAGACATTTACAGTTGACCCGTTAGAAGAATAACGAGAACAAATGAGCGTATTATTGATAAATAACTCTACACAATCATTCACTTGAACTTGAAAAGAATAAGTCCCGCCCTGCCCATAATCAACTTTAAAGTATCCTAGAAACTCGTAATAATAATTATCTGCCACCTCTGGAGTAGTCGCAGAGACTAATGTTTCTGAACTTGCTAAATAAGAGGCGGCAGCTATGGCGCTAGTAAAAGAAGCGTTGCTTGTAGGCATTGTTGTACCATTGTACCTCCTTCTAATCAAAGATCCTTGATTTAAATCTGTTGGGAGGCTTAGTCTCAGATCGTTTTCATCTGCAACTGGTGGACCCATATATCTGCATCCATTACCTCTATAATGAAAAGAGCAGTAGCGCGCCATTACAGTTCTTCTTGGAAAAGTAACGTTTTCAATTTCCAGCGGCGAAGCTAATTCAAGTTCAATCGCTGCCCTGTTTTCGCTCGCCCTTCTGAGAACAAAAAACACTTGATCTTCTAACCCAGCCGTAGCGTCAGCTGACCCGTAGGGATTCCGACCTTCGGCAAAGTTAGCGTTGTCAAGAAACTTTAAAAATGTTCTTTTTCTGACCACCTTAGCGCCAACAAGGTTATTGTAACGTCTAATTAAATTAGATACGAAGAAATCTTGATTGGAAACCGCCAGCTTTGGTCTTGGTAAGCTGCCGTCACCTTTGCTTTCAAATCCAGAACTCTGAATTGGAAATGGCAGATACTCAACGCCCTGCCAGTATATCGAACCATTTATTCCATTAGTTCCGCCGTGAATGTAAAGTTTATCATCAGGAGTATTAACGTAATCATAATAAATAACGAAAAACTCCAGAAGAGCGGTTGGCTCTAATGAAAATAGTTCAGAATTTACCTTTTGACTAGATTCCCTAGACATTTCCTTTTACCTTTAGATTATATTACACTGATGGACCCTAAAAGCAAGATAAAAATAGATTCTTTTGAGGTCAGTAGGATGTACCTGACAGACATTCCAGAGGTATTAAAAATGGCCATTGAGGCCCAATCCTCTTTCGGAGTTAACCCAATATCGTCTCCCACAGCCTTTATCCAAGAAATGAGCAGGGTATTGCAGGCGAATACTAGATTTTCGTTTGTTTTCCGTTCAAATAATAAAATATTTGCAGCTTTCATCTTTAGCGCGAAAACAACTAAAAGCGCCGATTTCCTTTATGCTTTCTCAAATCCTAGAATTATTCAAACAGAAGAAATGTACGAGGCGTTCTCAAATAAACTAAAGGAGATGCCTTTTGATGTTATTTATGCTTATGTCTTGAAGAAGAGAAAAAGATTTGAAGTTTACGTCAGATTTTTAAAATCTATTGGATTTAAAAAGATTTTTAATGAAAATGATGTTTATCTGGTGATTTCGAACGAAAAAGCTTGACAAAGGATCATTGGTCGCTTAAATTCATAGCAATGAATTTAAACAGGCTCGTAAGCCTTGCCAGAAACTTAATCATCTACGACGACATCGAGTTGCGGTGTCGGCACTTCGCATTCATTTTAAACAAAAGCAAAATAGTTTCTATCGGGCGAAACTCCAAGAAGTCTCACCCAATTAACCAAAAGTATGGTTATTTTGACGGAAGTGGTTTACACGCAGAGGCTTGCGCGGTAATTAAGTCTGGAAATATCGACCATTCAAGGCATACTTTAGTCACGTTTCGTATTGACAGGAACAATAAAGTTGCTATGGGTAAGCCGTGCAGACACTGCCAAAAGCTTCTCAACGACGTTAACTTTAAGGAGATTTATTATTCTGATGAACAAGGACAATTCCAAAAAGCCTGAAGATATCATTTCTGATGGATTCGGCAGTAGCTGGGTAAAGTGCAAGATGGGCGAGGCGTGTGGTTTGCACGTTGTTCGCCCCGGCAAGTCTCAGTGCTGGTGCGACTCTAAAACAGCTTTCCTGTACGAGGACAGCTTTGAGTCAAAAGATAAGGCTCGGCTTGCTGGTTGGGCTGGAGATGGCTGGTATTTTTGGGGGGAAGATGATGTGTCCTGCTACGGACCCTACAAAACTGAATTGGAAACTAAGCGGGACTTTCTAAGATACTTAAACTCAATTTAATGAATATTTTAATTATTGAAGCTACCAGCAAGCGGAAGCCGCTGGCTGAAGATTACAGTGACACTTCCATTGTTCATTGCCGTAATAGTCTTATTTTAAAGAAAGCTCTTGGCGCCGATCTTCTTGACGGCGAGTACTTCCTACCAGAAGTACTGAAGAAGCAGTACGACATCATCATCTGCTGCTACGCTTCGCCGTATATGCCGCACGTACCTTACCGTCAGGTTCTTGAGAAGAACCCCAAGGCAAGGTATATCTGGCTTGTAAACGATCACGATATCGAGGATAACCAGCTTCTCCGCTGGGGTATCATTAATATGGGGCTGACCTATGATATGATCTGCAACAATCCCAGAGAAGGCTATCGTCACTGGATTTTGAATAAAAACATTGCAAATAAGAAACTTAATGATTTTATTAACAAGTGGCTCACAGTTAATTTAAACTCGCTGATTATGGACGAGAACAGAACTCCTGTTGACCACTCACAGAAGAATGGTGTCATTTATTACGGCACCTACCGCAAATGGCGCGCCGAGTCGTTCAAGAAGTTCCTAACTGAAGGAGTGTTTCTTTCTGCTTCAAATAAGAATTGGAAAAAATTCCAAGCTCTTGGCTGCAATTGCAACTATATGCCCAAGCTTGAATGGCAGAAGAACAATGAGGATCTTCGCAAGTTCAAGTACTCCATTTATATGGAGGACGAGCACACTCATAAGAACTATGCGTTTCTTGCCAATCGCTTCTACGAGGCTTTGATGGCAGATGTGGTTATGCTGTTTGATGCTGACTGCGCCAATACTATTCAAAAGTGCGGCTACACCATTCCCGAGCGCCTAATCATCGATAACGAAAAACTGAAGAGTGGCGTAGTTAAGTACGCAGAATCTCTTGCTTTTCAAGCAAACCTGATGTATCAACAGACATTCTTTGATCAAGCGATAGACGAAAAACGAACCGCAATTAAGCAAATAAAAGATTTTCTCGTATGAAATACAAAGGACGAATTGAACTGACGCCAAAGTCAGCAAAGCATCTCGGAGTCGATGTCAAAAGACAATATGAGATCGATCTCCTGTCAAAGGCGAAAGTCATCTCAAATAATAATTATATTTTAATTTCAGTACCGGAAATCGGTATTGAAGGCGAAATCCAAGTCAACGAAACTAATTTCTTCACCCAAGAACTTGAAATTAAAGGATGGTTCTCTGTTAATCCAGAAGCCTACCTTTGCCAAGTCAGGTTGATTTTACAATGAGATATAAAATAAACACCACCGTCAACGTCTTTGGCGATCAATTAGTTTATGGCGCCTCTGGACAGCAAGTCACCCTTTACAAGGACGACTGCATTCGAATTGTTAGTCGTATGAAAGATATGTGGAGCAATGATATCGAGCATTGGCAAACTTCCTGCGGATGGCTCTTAAAAATCACACAAGATATTTTACCATATTTTGACAAGGACGAAGATCAACAATGATGACACTAAAGGAGCAGGAAGACAAAGTTTACGAAGAGTTTTTGAAAGTCAAAGGTGACTTTGAGACACTTCTTGATCGCAAGATCACGCGAAAGAACTTCAAGAAGGCGATAATCGACACGACAAGAATTGCCGCCAGCGAGATGTCAAAGCTTGAAGCGGATGATGGAGTCCGAGACAATATCGCGGAGTTCTTTAAGGTTTGCCACAGTTATCTTGGAGAAGTTGTCTGGGCCGAGATCAAGGAAAAGAATATTAAAATTTTCATCCACTACGAGGACACTCCAATGCTAGCTTGGAACATTCCAATCGATATGTTCTTTTCTCAGCAGGAGCAGTACGAAGTTGGGGTGAAGATGATCACCAACAGTTTACAGGAGTGCTTTATTTCGTTCTTCCTTTCTCCAGAACTTCGTCAGTCCGTGATCAAAGGGGACGAGTCAGCGATTAGAATTCTTTACAATTCGTTTAATCGCCCCTCAATGGATTCCAGCGTAGTCAACCTCAAGATGCTGAAGGAATGCTTCCCAGACTTTTACAAGTACATCACAACAGAGCTTGACATTATGACCGTAGAGCAGATGGAAGCGTTTGTTAAAAATAAGAACGGTAAAAAGGTGCGTGGCTCAAAGAAGGCTTAACGTGTACGAAAGGCCGACAGTTTGCACTGAACCGTTATGGTTTGGTTTGGGCGATACAATGCATTTCTTACCAGTTGTAAAGAAATTAAGCAAGACGCTGAACTCTAAAATCGACATCATCACCCAGCATCCTCAAGTCTTCCGAAATAATCCTTATGTTGCTGCTATCTTTAATCTGCAAGATTATAATTTCAAGATACAAGAAGGGAACCCCTACTTCTTCGCGCCGTTAAGAAACAAGAATCCGTTCTGGTTTAATATTGATATTAAACAGTATATTGCTCACTCGCTTGGATTTGAACTGCTTGATGACGAGAGGGTTCTGGAGTTTTATCCAGAACCATTTGTGAATGTCGATTTGCCAAATAAGTATGTATTAATCACTCCAGCAAAACGCGGCGTCGACAGAGACTTTGGCAAAGATGGCTGGCAGAAAATAGTGAATGAGTTAAACGCAAATAAGATTCCTGTTGTTCTTGAAGGGGCTGGCGAGTATCACGAACTGGACGTTGAGCTAGGATTAAACCTTTGCGGGCAAATAAATTCATTGAGCCAGACTTGGCACTTGATGAACAAAGCCCACTCTTACGTCACCTTTGATACTGGGATGTACATCCTAGCAGGCTCAACAGGAACGCAAATATTCTTAATAGATTCTTACTTTGAGAATCGCTGGCACAAGCCATTCAGAAAAGGCAGTCTCGATTATAAATTAAAAGTAATTGAGGGAGATTGCGCCGAAAAATGTTTGGGTAATTTGAAATACTATGTTCGCGAATCTGGCCTGCATCAGTTCAAGGTACAGCAGTGCCAGTTAAAGTACGATTCTTTCAAGTGTATCCCAAGCGTTGAAAAGGTCGCCAAAGAAGTTGTAAATCATTACAATGCCGTATCTTAATTCTAATATCCCGACATTCTTCGCTTACCTCAAGAGCGACTTCCTGTATAATAATACTAATAAAAATACGGAATATATCCCTTGCGAAGTGTTTGGCGTTACCTCTCTAACCAGACGGTGTTTATTGTTTCAGATTATGACCGAGTTTGGGTCAAGACACGATAGAGTGCCAATTCATTATCTGGTCAGAGACCCAAAGCATTCCAAGCTTGATCTCGATTGGTTGCAGCTTTGGGACTGCTACTCAAATTCCCTTTCAGTTACCAGATACGAGTACCACAAGAACGCTTCTGTTGAAGTGCAGTTGAAGAATCGTGAATGGATTGAGGGCAAATATCTATTCACAATAGACTGGCACGATAACCCCGACGCAGCTTACGGTTATTCTGAAATGGCTGGAGGCCACAAGTGCGGACATCTTATCTGGGGATTACAGAACAAGAAAGGCGATCCGGTTAATCAGTTATTCCTACAGCCAAATAACCGACTGATTTGGAAAGATGGCGGCGCTTTTATTTCCAAAAAGCTTGACAAGAAGCCCGATTGGAAGGTATTTGAAGGAGAGTTCACTTGCGAAGGCAAAGGCAAGTGGGTCGCTGAAGACAACTACGACTACTTTTATCAATTTAAAAATAACGAATGATCGAAGTTCAAATAAGTAATGATATGATTAGCGAGGCTTTGGAAAGAGCCGCGCAAGTTCCAATTTTGAACAATTCGGACACAAATAATCACGGAACCAAGATAGCTGCTCTCTCTGATCTGATGGTTCAGAAGACTTGGGGCGGGCGAATCGTATCCGATATGAGCTTCGATTTCGATTGGATCTCACCCAAGCTATTTTTATTTGAAATTAAATCCAAGGAGCGCAATGTTGTACCACAGCCTTGGCACAACTGCACAGTAAAGGAGTACAATACCAAACAGAAATGCGACTACTACCTGTTCACCAGCATCTTTGGGGACTACAGCAGAGGCTGGATTCTTGGCTACATCAAGAAAAGCGATTTCTTTGAGCAAGCTACATTCTTCAAGGGCGGCGACTTTGATCCCGATCCAAGAGGAGACCGATACAAGTTCCCGTCTAATTGTTTTAATTTGAAAATCGAGCAGTTGCACTGTTGACAAGCTGCCATTGATCTGACTCGCTCACCCTATGCAACTCGCACTTTGCTGCATCTCCAACGTCCTTGCTGACCAAGGTCATAAGTTCCAGACTATGACCCTTACTCGCTTTCTCAAGCTTCCCCGCGCAGAAGCTATCAACACCGTAAGCGAGCGTATCCTCAACAACTTCCTTGTTACCAATCGCGTCATCCAGCACTGCGCTGACTCTGGCATCGCAGGCTATCGCCTCTCCTCTGCGCTCGTTCCCGTCATCTCTCACCCCATCGTCAACTTGCGCTTGCAGGACTTGCCCAACTGGTCCGACATTCGCGCTGCGCTCGACCAGATTGCAGCCACTATCGTTCGTACCGGCGTTCGCGTTTCCGCTCACCCCTCCGAGTACATCACGCTCACCAGTCTCGATCCTACCGCCATCCGCAACAGCGTTGACGATCTCACTCAGCACGCTGACATCTTCGACCTTATCGGCTTGCCACAAGACTACCGTTCACCTCTCAACATCCATTGCCGTCAAGACGGCGACCCTGTAGAGATTTCACAACGTTTCCTGTCCGTCTTCCGTACCCTGCCTGCCAACGTTCGCAATCGTCTTGTCATCGAGGTCAACGACAACGTTAGCGGCACTTGGTCTATCCGTAACCTTTTTCAGTACTTCTACTTGACAGCAGGCATTCCTGTCACCTACGATTCGCTCCATCGCCAGTTCTGCAATCACGGCAACGATGACTCTGCTGATTTCCATCTCGCTCATTCTACTTGGCCTACTACCCCTCTGTTTCATTACTCCGAGGGTGTCGATGGCACGCGCAAACACGCCGATATGCCCACAGGCATTCCCAATTCCTACGGCAAACCCGTGTTCTTCGACGTAGAACTCAAGTCCAAAGATCACGCCATTTTTCACATCCTCCAACAATGCAAAGCAAAATAGACAGTACAAAAGATAAGGTCGCCGCCTTTTTAATTGATAAAAATATCCCATTTGAAATTGCGCCGATCAACCTAGAGCACGAAAGCGAGAAGAAGTCCGTCACCGGCTACAAGGTAGTGATCGCCGCGCTCTCCAGCGTAATCGCGTGGAACTTCAAGTCACGCAAGGTCGAGTTCCTTGCGCTGAACGAGAACCTCATCCAGCACCTTGTGTCGGAGGGAATGTCCGACGAGCAGATTATGGAGCAGGGTAAGGTGTGGATTCACATCAAGACCTTCGCCTCCTACAAGAAGTTTCTGACGCTGTGCGTCGAGCCAGCGAATTAAAACTAATTAAAATGAATCGCCCAATCATCTATTCTTCCAAGAACGTTAACGACGTATACTGGGTCTACCAGCAGGCAAATTCTGCTTTCCTCAAGCACTTCAAGCACCAAGGAGACTTCGCGATTTCGTTCACCAGCAAAGATCCGCTCTTCTCTTTGGCGGTTGAAGACCCTTCAGAAAACGAGTTTAAGTGGCTCACTGACAAAGTTTTAGAAATTCTCTCAGAAAAAGTTAAACAAACCGCTTGACGGCAGGCAGGGAATCAACGATACTCTGCTCACCAAATTGCTCCAATGATTGTTCAAACCATCCAGCGCAACGTTGTTGAATCCAGCGACTTCAAGTCTGAAATCGCTACTATCGATCCGCAGGAGATGCGCTACATCTCCTCGCTCCTCCGCAACAATTACTCCGAGCCGATTTTGGCTACGGTTCGCGAGACCGTTGCCAACGCCCTTGACGCCAACTCTGGCGCGAATCGGCCCATCGAGATCACTTGCCCGAGCTTCCAAGACCCTGTTTTCAAGGTCCGCGATTTCGGCGCTGGCTTGTCTGAGGAAGACCTCTTTGGTCTTTACACCAAGTACGGTCGCTCCACCAAGCGCGACGACAACACTTGCATTGGTGGATTCGGTATCGGTCGCTTTGCTCCTCTGTCCTACACCGACACTTTCAACGTCGTTTCCCGTAACAACGGCAAGGAAGTGATCATCTCCGTCTACGTTGACGAGGAGGGTAACACTCGCTTCACCAAGCTTGGCGAGCAGGCTTGCACTGGCGAGAGCGGCTTGGAGATCATCGTTGCAGTGAAGATGGACAACCTGTCCGAATTCAAGGAGGCTATTGCTTACTGCACTTGTTTCCTCGACAAGGATTTCGTTCTGCACGGTATGCAGAAGATCGTCACGAACTGGACCGTTAAGACCGATTCTTGGGGGCACTTCAGTGAAGCAGAAAATGATGCAGATGGCAATCATCCTTGCCATCACGGCGCGAATGCCTTGCTTGTTATGGGCGGCGTTCCTTACCCTGTTGACCTTGGAACCTTGATCACTGTCGGGACTCAGGGCAAGATTGCCGAGTTCATCTCCGTGATTAATAATCGCGGCTACTCTGCTCGCAATTTCGTTTTCTTCGTTCCCGTTGGCTCTGTGTCCCTGCACCACTCTCGCGAGAGTCTGGAATACAACCCGCGCACCAAGTCCTTTTTAATTAATTTTTTTAACAAGGTTCAGTCCGAGATGCTGGAGGACTTCCAGAGCAATCTCAGCAAGTTTAACGACTTCTCAGACTTCGTTGACGCGCAATCTAAAATCTGCGCCAACCCCATCTTTCGGACGATTGCTAATCGGGAGTTCGTTTTCACTTCAGCTTCCGGTCAGACCTTCAAGTCGAACTGCTTGCAGAAGGTCAATGACATTCTGATTGCAGCCTTCTCCCAAAACATCCGCAGGCGTCGTTCTAGCTCCTCTGCTTTCAAGCGGATCAACCTTACCAAGGAGAACATTTACATCGAGGACATTTTTGACTCCAAGGCAAACAACTATCTCTTGGTAGCCGACGAGCGCAGTTATATGAACTGCATCAATTGGATCTTTGCCGAAAAGCCTTTTGAGTTCAATAACATCTTCGTTGTCTCCAAGGAAAACGCTGAGAAGACCCTTCTCATCAACCACACCAAGAGCAAGAATATCCTGTTCGTTTCTAAGACCTCCAAGATCGTTCGTCCCAAGGCTGGAGCGACAGATGTCTTGAGGCTTTGGAAGACTGGCGATTCTCTCTACGGCAATCATTACGTTAAAACCACAGCGCCGAGCGAGGATTTCCATTATGTTCTGATTGACAGGAACAACAGCAAGCACCCTAGCAATCACGAAATTACTTTCGGTCGTTCCCGCCTTCATCTGAAGAGCAGCAGCCTCTATCACTTTATCATTGAAACCTCAAATAAGCTTGGCATCAAAATCGATGCTCTCTACGGGATTTATAACGAATTAAATCTCCCGCCTAACGCCAAGAACCTCTTCACTGAGTTTTCGGATAAGTTCAAGGCTCTGGCGAAGAAGAACGAGGATATTCTCGCCAAGAAAGCTGGGGCTCTGCACTACAGGTCGCTGCTTGAGCGTTCAATGTCGAACACTAGCAACACTGTGTTCCGGCTTGACTTGTCCGCCTCGTTGGGCAAAGACCATCCCCTCTCCAAGATCGGGGCTAAGGCTTTCGACAGGGTTTCCTACAGCGATGACCTTCAAGAGAAGGAAATCGATTTGATCTCCAGTATCACCAGCAAGGGCACTTTCGAGATGGAAGACCTTCCCGTCGATCAGAAGAAGATCGAGAATGAAGTTATGTTTGTGGTCAACAAGTACCCGATGCTGAAGCATCTTGGCTGGAGTCACGGTGCAGAAGCCTCAACCGACATCATCAACTACATCAAGTTTATCGATCAGCACTCTTGATATTTTCCCATCAACCCATAACATACAATACCTAGTATTATGAATAAGCCCGCCTACATTATGCGCGACGAGTCTATCACGGTCATCGTGGAGAATCGTCCTTACACGGTCGAGAAGACGCACCCGAACTTCCTTCCTCTCCGTAAGGCTTTGCTGAATGGAGACTACAGCGACATTCCGAACCTCGTTTCGGTGCCGCACGTTATCAAGAATATGACTCGCGGCTCGATCCGTATCGAGAACGAGAAAGTGTTCTACAAGAACCATCAGCTTCACGGCGTCGTTGTGAACAAGCTGATCGAGATGCTGAAGGCTGGCGCGACTGACGCTGACCCTCTCCTGCTCTTCATCGAGCGTCTGATGGCGAATCCTTCCGCCAACTCTGTCAACGAGCTTTACACGTTCCTGTCTTACAAGAACTTGCCGATCACTCCCGCTGGAACTTTCTTGGCCTACAAGGGGGTTAAAAATGATTTTTATTCCCGTCAGGCCAACAAGGACACTATCGTTGTGCAGGGCAAGACGGACTCCACTGGCGCCATCTTCAATGGTGTCGGTGAGACCATCGAGGTTGCTCGCCGCTCGGTCGATGACGTTAAGGACAATCACTGCTCCTTTGGCCTGCACGTAGGCAGCTACGATTACGCGAACAACTGGGCTGGCAATGACGGTCGTCTGTTGCTGGTGGAGGTCGATCCCGCTGATGCTGTCAGCGTGCCGACTGACGCCAACTTCCAGAAGCTCCGCACCGCTCGCTACAAGGTCGTTGCCGACATCACTCCCGAGCGCAAGGAGATTCCCGATGCGGTCTACAACTACAGCGATGACTGCGATGGCTGCGACGAGACTTGCGAAGGCTGCGAGTCTGAGACCAGCTACGACAAGATGTTCAATGAACTCAACGCCGAACACGACGAAGACTTCATCAACCTCAAGATTCGCAACTACATCGAGAACTCCATCGAGGCTGGCACTCACCCCAGCATCAAGCAGATCCAGAGCCGGATGAAGAATTACTCTCTGTCCTGCGAAGTGATCGAGGAGATCGTCACCGAGGAACTCGGCTACCGAGTCACCAGCGATGACGGTTCCGATAGCTACAGCAGCCTGCTCGTTTACCATAACTTCTGATAAATATGCTCAACAATCCACTCGTACAAAAGCTGTCTAACGCCAGCGAAACCGAACTTGATGTTGCCTTTGCGCTCCTCAAGTACAAGGAAATTGGTATCTACCGCAAAATCAAGGGGCTCTGCCTCGCATTCGGTCTGAATTTTGAGGAGGTTATCAAGATTCTTCCGCAGGAGAATGGCCGACTTCTCGACAGAGAAACACGCCATTACATCCACGACTTTATGCTGGCACGCGCAAAGGAGTTTCACACAAAGAACTAATGGATACCGTAACTTATCTCACCAAGGATGTTGAGACCAACAAGAACTGGCTTGAGGTCTGGTCGATTGAAGCTGACGGCTCTCTGAAGACTTGCGTAAATTTTTACGATATGGCTTTCGAGAACGTCGCAGCTTGGGTCGCCAACTGCTTCCGCCTAGAGTCTGACCGGACTGACGAAGACCTTGTGGTTGTTCACGCCTACAAGGACGAAAAGAACGAGATGGTCAGGGAGATCATCCCGATCAACCCTGAGACTCCGGTCTTCCAGAGCGTCAAAAAGTTCCGCGCCACCCTCATTAAGAATTAATTAAAATGAACCGCACCGAGCTATTCGCCCATCACGCCGAGCTTTGCAAGAAAGCGTTCAGCATAATGCAAGCGAAGAACAATGATTATGCTGGCAGTAAGGGAGACAACCCATTCGCCAACTTCCAACGCTGCGAGTCTATGGGCGTCTGCTCGGTAGAGCAGGGCTTTCTGGTGCGAATTGTGGATAAGGTCTCGCGCCTGTCCACGTTCGCAGCAGATGGCAAGCTGATGGTTCCTAATGAGAGCTATGAGGACGCGATCCTCGACATTATGAACTACTGCGTTCTGATGTCAGCTTACGTCAAGGACAAGAAGACCAAGCTATCAAACGATAGCTGAACCAACGAATCGATAACCAGCATCATAAGGCTGAACTAGTAAACCTGTGGGTAGGTTCAGCTTTATGATCTTGCTGTTGTATTCCCTGATCAGGTGATCGTTGAAATCCTGATAGGTGCTAGATCCAGTTGCGTTATAGCCAGTTGCGGAGTACAAACCAGTAATTTCGGCCCGATAAGCTACCCAAGCACCGGACGTTACGGTATAATCGTTATGAATCTCTGCTTGAAGAAGGCGCGGGCTGTCCATATATTTTATTACACTTAATGTCAGTTTTCAGTATTCTTTTATTTATTGTTTTTACCATATACTTGCTACAAAAACCTAATCACTTCATCAACAAATGAACACCAGAAAGATTCTCATAAATGCGGACTACGGAGGGTTCGATCTCTCGGAGCAAGCTTGCGAGCTTTACCTTAGTAAGAAAAACCTTGCGTTTTCCAAGATTCCAAGAGAAAACCCTCTGTTTGGCAACAAGTGTTCGTTCCAAGTTGGAGGCGACTACTGGTCTGCCTACAAAGTTCAGCGCGATGATCCAGTCCTAATCGAAGTTGTCGAAGAGCTTGGCTTGGAGAAGTCTGCTGGCGTGTTTGCCTCGCTGAAGATTGTGGAGATTCCCCTTGACGTTGAGTGGGAGATTTTTGAGTATGACGGCGTCGAGGAGATTCACGAAAAAAAGCGCAAGTGGAGCTAATATGTCCGAAGACGCCCATTCAGACCAGATGACAATCGTGATTTGCCAATGCTGCGAATCACAGTTCAGTCCCCAAGTTGAGCAAGTTCGTCAAGACGTTGACTTAGGTTACGTCTGCTCGGACTGCTTCATCCAACTCAGATGGGCTGGAGCGCGCCTCAAGGTCGCGACAATGAACCGCTGCACCAAGGCTCACAACAGCAGGGGCAACAACATTTAAAATGAATTTTAAACCACTCCCCGAGGAACTGACCAATCACGGGTACAAGATGAAGATGGTAAAGCGCACTGATCTGGTCGCAATGTATTCCAAGTGCGGCGGCTTTGAGGTCGTTGCTGTTCAACGCCACAACGGCTATGAGATCAAGGGCGTCAAGGTCGAGCCTGCCGAATATCTCCCCAAGGACGAAGACTTTGGGACAAAGGGCTGGTTCTTCTCTGGTCCGAATGGCCGCGAAATGGCGGAAGAAAAGTTCTCCGAATTGCAAAAAAGCCTCTTGACTAAGAGCAAGCTTTCTGATTAACTCTCAGCGTCAAATCAACCTAGTCTCACCTACTAACTATGTTCTACACAATCGCAAACGAAGATCCGGTAGTCACGACGGTTCCAAACGACTACTTTTCCACTACGTTCTCCGCAACTCGACGGCACAAGGGTATCCACGTTTACATCTTGGATAACAAGGATCAGAGAATCGGCGTCCTTGCCGTCACTGATGGCTACTATGACGACAAGAACGTTGTGATTGGCTGGTCTCTCTGCAACTTCACCGCAGGCGACCGCTTCGACACTGAGCTTGGTCTGAAGATCGCCTACGAGCGTTCTGCCAAGCACTCCATCGCGCCGCTCCCGATGTCCATTCTTCCCCGCTACGAGGCTTTCCTCCATCGCGTGAAGAAGTATTACAAGAATAAAACGGTTATTTGCTAACCTAGAGCCTCACCTAAAATGGACGAGAACGCGCCAATCGCCCAAGCGGCGTCTGACTCTTACGGCGACGGTTCACCTTCCGCCGCCGCAACGTCCGTCATCCAAACCTACAACTACATCTTCCAGAAGTACCGCAGGGAATTTGAGGAGTCGTTGACCTACGACGAGACCAAGGACCGTAAGTACCAGAAGGAGATGCGAAAGCTTGCGAGAGAAAGGCAACGTCAAGCTGAGATCGATCAGATTGAAAAAGATCGCGGCTAGTTTTTATTAATTATTTTTCGTCTCTATAGTTTAACGGATAAAACCGTGGATTTCTAATCCACTAATCAGGGTTCGATTCCCTGTGGAGACGCCAAATTTCAGTGCAGCACATCTGTTTAAATTGCAAGACAGAGTTTGTTAACTCTGACAAACGAAGTAAGTTTTGTAAGCAATCCTGCGCTGCGGTTTACAACAACAAGCTTTTTCCAAAAAGGAAAAGGCTGCGTAAATGCAAGAATTGTGATAACCTTGTCAAATCTGGCCGAACTTATTGCGAGACCTGTGTTTCTAAAAAAATCCATTTTTGTAAAAACGGAATGATTAAAAATGGATTGATCGAGGACAGAACTCTTGAAGAAGAAGTTTTCTTAAAAAAGCACAGAGGCGCTAACAGATACGACCACATCAGACAGCACGCCCAGCGTGTAATGAAAGACGAAAAACGCGCCTGCCAGTGCGGTTACGACAAGCACGTTGAAGTTTGCCACATAAAAGCCATAAGGGACTTCGATTTAAAAACAAAAATAAAAGACATTAACTCAAAGGAGAATCTCGTTCTCCTATGCCCCAACTGCCACTGGGAGTTTGACAATGGACTTTTGACCCTAAAAAATGTTGGTAATTCGCAGAGCAACGCTTGACAGACGATCCTACACTGTGATAATGTTAAGGGGCGAAGAGCCAAAGTGGATTCCAACAACTGACTACGAGCACCAACGAATTTTAGAAATCTACAAGCAAGATAGACGCTACGACGGCATCCTTAACGACTTTTCAGACTACGACATCAAATGAATATCAAAAAAGGTTTTGTAATCGAGTTCAACGTGCGGGGCGACAATGGGAAAAAGTATCCAAACTCCGTGATGACGAGCGAAGAATTTGGCACAGAAGTGTTCAATGACTTGACAGAAGGCGAGCAAGCTGGTAGTGTATCTACAGACAGAGATATTGAAGGCATCGTTGGCTTCAACACCCCTGTCAAATACGACCGCGCATTCGTTATTTTAAATTAATTTTATCGTCCCATAGCTCAATTGGTTAGAGCAAGCTCTTTATAAGGGCTAGGTTCTGGGTTCAAGCCCCAGTGGGACCACCAATTTCACAATGTCTTACGTTCAATTAACTGAAGCCCAACTCTATGACCTTGGAAGTCGCGGTTTACCGTATGACGACAGGAATATTCTGAGGCTTCATATCCTGCATCTTCGTCACGAACACGATATGAATGTTCGTGATATTGCGAAGAGGATGGGAATGAAAATGAAGACGGTACAAAAGTATTTGAAGTCCGATTCTGTCGAATTGCAAAAGTTTAGACCTGAGTTTTAAAATTTCGGTGCTATAGCTCAATGGTAGAGCAGCGTCCTTTTAAGTCGTTGGTTCTGGGTTCAAATCCCAGTGGCACCACCAATTTTGGCGTAGGGCTAAGACGGTTCGATTCCGTCGTCATCTTGGCCGATGTTTAATAGCCGATATGGACAAGGCAATGCATCTGCCATCAAGGTTCGATTCCTTGCGCGCCATCAATTCTCTTAATCAAGAAATAAATCATATGGAACACCCTCTATATTATGCCATTGATTATGATCTTAATGTGATCAAGTTGGGCTATTTTGACAACTACCATCTTGCTTGTCTTTATGCTGAAAAAAAGGAGATTGAGTTTATGAAAATTTTCAATCACGCTGAACTGGTTACTCTTTACAATAACATTGATGCTGCCACATCAGATTGGTCTTAACCGTTAGATGATAGCGGCATAAAATGGAGCCTTCATTGGTTAGACAACCTTTTACTTGACTTCCTTCAATCCTTCAAATACACTGATCGCACAATGAAAATCACAACCAAAAAGTCCAAGTCTGTCCGACTTGTTGCCGAAAGCTACGAAGACCGTTGCCTGCTGACCGAAATCAGCCGCAAGATGAACAACAATGCGTGCTATCACGAATACATTGACACTTCAGCATTTGACCGTCACGAACGTGTCACTGAACTGACCCTGTGCATTACAGAGCCCGTTAACTCTTAACGCTTTTAATGTTGACTTTCGCCGTGAATTTTTACTATTAATTAATGAAGCAATGCCGCCGCTGCGGGACCATAAAAGAAATCGAACAGTTCCCATTCTTTTCTGGTCAGCAGACGGGGCGCAAAAACACCTGTACGGAATGCACGAAAGAGTTGTCTCGGTTAAGAGCAAAGCTCAAGACCGAGAATCCTCCACCAGCAGCGGGCGAATGCCCTATTTGCAGCACTCACACCGAAATCTGGATACTGGATCACTGTCACTTCACGAATGAGTTTCGGGGCTACATCTGCAACAACTGCAATCTCGCGCTTGGCAGATTCAACGACGACGAAAAATTGTTGAGAAAAGCTATTGACTATTTGAACGGAAAAAATAGAGTGTAGGTAAATGGCCGTATAGACCAACCGGCAGAGTCAAGTCACTTAAAATGACTGTAGTGTGGGTTCGAATCCCTCTGCGGCTACCAATTTAAAATGATTAAAATTATTCTGATGCCTTTTCGCGCAGCTTTGGCTGCTGCTGTTGTCATCGCATTTTCTCCTGTTCTTTTGATCGCGCTGATTGTCGATCACTCGATCATCAGTTCAGAATTATGGAAAGACGTTTTTAATTTTGTTATTCACGGTTCAAACGAAGCTTACTGGGACTAAAATGAAAAACACGACTAACACCCTCATTGGGGCAATCGCCATCTTGGCGATCATTACTATCTTCTCGCTAGAGACGAGAACGAATGCGGCTAGCGAGGTCTATGACGAGCCTTCGCCGCAGATGCTGCTCTCCGAGGAGCACGCCGAAAGCATCATTTCCATCATTCAGACAGAAGGCTTTGATGCGGCGTTTACTCATTACTCCAACTACCGCGACATCTCCGACCCGCACTTCCACTACTTGCGACAGAACTATATCGATGCTGCTGCGGAACTTATGAGTTATCTTGCAGCTTCCTCTGGAAAGACTTTCGAGCCACCGTACTATTTAAAGAAATAAAATGAGAGATACTGCCAAAATATCCTTCGCGCTATTCTTCTGCGTAGCAATTCTGTTCTCACTAATCTTTTCACAGGAGAAGCCAACGCCAACAACCGCAGCAGTAGTATCGCCGGACACTTACTCTGCTGTTGAAGGACAAGTGGTAGAAATGAGTGCGACTGCTGAAGGGGACACTCCACTGACCTTTCAGTGGTACAAGAAAGGGTTAACGGATATTTTGGTTGGCGTCGGTCCGACATACACCATCCAAAACGCCAGAGTTTCTGATACCGGCACCTACTACGTATCTGCAACAAATTCTATTGGAGTTGCCCAAAGTAACATCGTAACGCTTAACGTCTCTCCCGCCCCCACAATCACAAACCCGCCGTCATTCATTTACATCGAAGCCCGCGACGACATTCGCCCAACATCATCGTGAAGAAATCATTTTTTATCATTTTTATTCTCGCAGTTTTTTTTTGCTTCTCCGCGCCAGCCTGCTCACGAAAATCGGATGAGCCTCCGATGTTCAATGGGCAAACCATCAACAAGTTAAGCTTGATGGTTGCTTACAACATCCCGACAACCGGCAAAGCTTCTTATGCTGTCGTCAATCGGGACTGGGTGCTGTGGGCCTACGACGATTACCGCAAATGGTTAGGCAGCGGAGCTTATGGAGTAACAAAGTGGGACGACCGATCCCAATGCACCCTGTTTGCAACCGCTTTTGAAGTTTACTGCCAGCTTGCGTTCTTCCGCCAAGGCTTTCACAGCGACATTCAAGCGCAGGGAATTGCAGTTGGAACTGTATGGTATTTCACGTTCACTCCTATGCAGCAAGGAATGTTGGAAGGTCACGCAGTCAATCAGATCATCACGCAGAATGGGATGGAATACTTTGAGCCACAAACCGGCAAGTTTATCCAGTTGACAGAGGGTCAAAGACTGTCAACTTACTTCTCAAAATTCGACTAATGAAAATCGCTGTCCTGTCTGACACTCACGGCAAACACTTTGGCATCCAAGTGCCAGACGCCGACACGGTTATTCACTGCGGAGACTTTTGTGATTTCGGGCAAATCAAAGACGCAATGTCGTTCTTGAATTGGTTTAACTGCTTACCGCACAAGAATAAAATTTTTATTGCTGGCAATCACGACCTTGCCTTTGAGAAAGAAAGCTTCATCAAAAACTTACTAAAGCACGATTATCCGCAGTTAACTTACCTTGAAGACAGTGGGTGCGAAATCGAAGGAGTAAAGTTTTGGGGCTCGCCAGTTTCCCCACGTTTCTTCAACTGGGCGTTTAACCGGACTCGCGGCGCGGAGATCCGCCGCCATTGGGATATGATCCCTGCGGATACAGACGTTTTGATCACGCACGGTCCACCTTATCAAATTCTTGATCGTGCTCCAAGGGGAAACTCTTACGATCACGTTGGGTGCAGAGACTTGCTCGACAAGATAGTTCTACTGAGTCCGAAACTTCATTTGTTTGGGCACATCCACGCTGATGGAGGTAAAAGCTTTGTGAGCGGAATGAACACAATTTTCTGTAACGCTTCCATCGTGAGCGAGGACTACAGCGTCACCAATCAGCCGCAAGTTTTTATTATTTAAAAATGAACCAGTTCAAAGAGGCGTCGATGGAAGATGTCAACGCTGCTGCTGTTGCTGCAATTTCTTGCCTTGAACAGCTAAAAGTGCTTGACAGTAACGATCCGAAGCACGATGCTTTGTTCAACCAATTAACCGCAGTGATGGAAAAGTATTTCAATTATCCCGATTACCAAGGCTTCCAATGAAAACCAAGAAAGATATCCAACACTACAAAGACGAAGCTGAACGCTATCGTTACCTTTTTGGCTGGCGTTTCAATGGCGAATATGCAGTCGCTGCTCGCGCAGCCGCAAAGGAAGACCAGCGTTTGTATCGTAAGGTTGGCAAGAAGTTCGTCCCCGTGAATGACCCCTATGCTTACGATGGTCTTCGCAATGGCTTCTGGCTAATCCAAGTCAAAGATGGCTCCACTTCCATCCGTCAAGAGATCTATCCCGACAAGGCTTCGCTCCACGCCGCTGCTCGTTTGATGGAGGACAAGCTGGTACAGATTATTTGTAAGGCTTGTGAAGCTCGCCCTAACCAGACAGAGCTTTCTCCCCAAGAAAAGAAAGATTGGGAGGCTTTTATGAAGAAGCACGGGCAGTCTTTCAACACTCTATCTTATCCTTCGATACAAGAAAGTGCCGAAAAGATTGTGAAGACTCTGATTGGGGAGGAACAGCCGTGAGCGATACACCGAGAACGGATGCTGCGGTTGCCCTAACTAGTCAGCACCGTTATGACGATAGTTTCGGTGATCCAATCTTCGGTTGGGTTACTGCCAATTTTGCTCGCCAACTCGAGCGCGAGATCGCTAGACTGCGAGCCGACCAACTGCGCATTGATTGGCTGGAGCTCTCTCCCGATAAAAGGCTAAACGCCGTGCACGACCTGTGGTGCAATAACGGAGACATCAGTAATGTTCGCCAAGCCATCGACGCCGCACGAAAGGAGCAGCCGTGAGCGACACACCTAAAACTGACGCTAAAGCCATCTTCTTTGGCTGGAATCCAGAAGAGGGAGAAGAGTTCGTGCAGGCTGATTTTGCCCGCGAGTTGGAGCGCGAGAACGCCGCCCTACGGGAAAGACTTCAAATGATTGCCGATGCTTATGCGTTAGACGCAAATGAATTGCGTGATATCGCACGCGCCGTTACGAGTAAGCAAACAGGAGACGACGCTATTATGCGTCAGCACCTAACTGAAGGAGGAACACCGACATGAATACGACTGATACACCACACACTCAAAAAGTACAAGTAGTTAATCTTGGCAAGCCTTGGCATCACGCTTATAAAGAGTTATATTCTCACGCTTGTGAGCAGGAAAAGGAAATCGCCAAACTGCGTGAAGCATTGAAAGAAATCAGCACCGAAGCTCATTGTATTGCCAAAGCAGGTCCATTGAATACACCAACATTACAAGATGCTTGGGGTAAGTTTATGGCAATAGATGCTATGGCAACTAAAGCATTATCAAAATGAACTACGACGAAATGATACAGCAACATTATAACGATCTTTTGGCTGGAGCCGAAGATTGGGCAATCCATCAAGTTATTGATAAAGTGTTGGAAATGGAGAATGAAAACGCAAAACTGCATGAAGAAAAGCAGTGGTTACGAGAAACTTTATCCGATGAGGCTAAAAATTATTTCGATATGGCACAAGTTAGATTGCCAGAACTATTGCGAGAAAATGCCGCGTTGCGGGAGGCTGCACTGTTTCTTCTAAACGAGATTGATGGTGAAGCGTTCCATCAAGTAGGTCAAGCAAATGGAGAGATGCTTTACGAGGGTGTTAGCAAACTACGAGATGTCATTAACGCGACAAAAAAAGAATCGGGAGACGACGCTATTATGCGTCAGCATCTCAACCAAGGAGGAACGCCAACGTGAGCGACCACCTGATCGCCGAGGCTAATCGACACGCCAAAGCATTACATCAAATGACACCCCCAACGACAAAACCAAACCAGCGCGACATCGACTGGTATATCGCAGAGTGCATCGATCTCAGAAGGCAACTGGAGTACGAGATTGAGGCAAAACGCAATCACCTGCGGATTGCGTGCGAGGAAATCAATGACCTCAAAGTTAAGACCGGTTTTTACGAGAGGGAAATTGCTCGGCTGCGGGCGGATAAGGAGCGGCTGGATTGGCTCGCGCAATTGCCAGACAAACGCTTGTCTAGGGTTCACGATCTTTGGGTCAACGATGGAGACATTGCAGACGTGCGCGCCGCCATCGACGCCGCACGAAAGGAGCAGCCGTGAGCGACACACCTAAAACCGACGCTAAAGCACAATTTTTCGGATTCAATCCAGACGAGGGCGAAGAATTCGTGCAGGCTGATTTTGCCCGCGAACTGGAGCG
>Ga0255182_1000050_pt1 | contig 145884 bp, 202 predicted proteins | sample Atl_UVDOM_RepA_8_FD_188420 | JGI IMG/M metagenome (GOLD analysis project Ga0255182, IMG submission 188420) | Freshwater microbial communities from Altamaha River, Georgia, United States - Atl_UVDOM_RepA_8d | ecosystem: Environmental > Aquatic > Freshwater > River | place: USA: Georgia...
GCAAAACAGATTCAGGTTGGTTAAAATCCAACACGATGCTCCAATTTTGGCTCGATAGTTTAATGGTAAAACGCATCTCTCATAAGGATGTATTTTGAGTTCAATTCTCAATTGAGCCACCAAGTTTTAGTCGAGTGGTGGAACGGCATACACGTCAGTCTTAGGAACTGATTCCGAGAGGATTGTGGGTTCAAATCCCACCTCGACTACCAAATTAAAAAATTTGACAAATATCTGAAAGTATAGTATAATTAATTATGGCTAAATACAATGTTTCTTTTGATATAGAAATTACAGATAATGATGTTGATATTGAATTTGTATATAAATCAATTCTAACTCAAGCTTTAGTTTCTCATATAAATGAATATATGAGATATTTTGTTAAATCTTTAGATGATAAGAACTCAGAATTAAAAAGTTTAAATAAAGATATTGCAAATCATCATAATACTTGGGCAAAAATTTTAGAATCTACTTCAAATTTTCAAGTATTAAATGTTGACAACAAGTTTTAAATGTGGTATACTAAATAATGTAGTAAGTTGGTTCGTTAGTTTAGTGGTAAAATATTCCGCTGTCTACGGAAAGTCGAGGGTTCAATTCCCTCACGAACCGCCAAAAAGTTCTATGGGCGAGTAAGCTAATGGGAAACTGCTGCCTTTGCAGAAAATTTGCAATATATAAATATTCCAAGGAGAATATATGTGGTATTGCAAATATTGTAAAAAAGATTTCAATTATGAAAGATTGACTGAAAAAGCAAATCATTCGAAATATTGTTCAGATAATCCGAAATCAAAACTGATTAAAGAAGAACAACGAAAGAGAAGCAAGAAAAATATTACAAATAAATTTGGTAATAATGTCGAATTTCAAGTTGAATGTAATAAATGTAAATCTAAGTTCTTAGTTTCTGAAAGAGAAAACCTCTTTCCTCAAAAAGAAAAATACTTTTGTTCTAGAAAATGTGCTAATTCTTGTGGAGGTTCAGCTAAAGCATTAAAGTATCACGAAAATGATAATAAAAACTACGCTAGAATAGCTTGGAAACATCATAAAAAAGAATGTCTATATTGTGGTGAGAATAAGATTGTTGCAGTACATCATGTAAATTTCAATCATTATGATAATAGACCAGAAAATTTGGTTCCTCTATGTCCAACTCATCATCAATATGTACATAGTAGATATAAGTATTTGATAGAAGAAAAATTAAATGAATATTTGAAAAACAAATGGGGGTAGGGAATGCTTGGGGTGTTCGCCGCACTTGCAATGCGGATATCAGGTCGGTTCAAATCCGACTACTTCCACCAAATTCATGTGTCTGTTAGTTTAGTGTTATACAAATTATTGTATGACTAGGAAAAACACCTAATATTTTAGATTAGGAGTCATTGGTCGAATCCTCTACAGACCGCCAAATTCTTAGTGATAGACGTGCGATTGATACCGAACTCAAGGTATCTAGTCAAGATTCGGAACTATAGTGAAATCCACTGAGAAGCGCAAAATTTTAATGGCTCTGTGTAGCTGGATTGGTATACAGCATATGCCTGAAGAGCATAAGATTCCGGTTCGAATCCGGACGGAGCCACCAAAAATATGGGTACGTTAGCTTCCGGAAGCAATTGGTAAACTCATGAGTTGGGAGTTCGATTCTCCTCGTATCCACCAAAATATTATGTTTGAATGGTGATTGGCACAGTCTAGAAGCGCACTAGACAGACCTGCAAAGGTGTGGTTCGATTCCACTAACGGCATTGGAATGCTACTGGTTCGACTCCAGCATTCAAACAACAACTTCGAGAGATGATAATATCCAGATCGTCACTTCCGATCTGTCAGTTTAACTGATCTCTCGACCAAAGTTTAATAATGTGGGGTATTGGTGCAATGGTTAGCATAGAAGTCCTTCAAACTTCTGACAAGGGTTCGACTCCCTTATACCCTACCAAAAAGATTTGACAAAGCAAAAGATTTAAGGTATAATGGTTCTATATGATTGACTTGAACAAATTGGATAAACTCTATAGGAATTCGAAAGAAGATCCTGGTCCTTTCATTACTGCGATGTTTAAGCATTATGAAGAGATTTCAGAAGATTTGAGGTTGCTGAAAGCGATGCAATTAGAGCTAACAAAATTAAGACAAACTTTATGATAGAATTCTTGAATCGAATGTGGGCATTAATTCCGATAATTGGAATTATTTTGTTTCCTTTCTGGTTCAAATTTCGAAAATAAGTTTTGGGTTGGTTGTCGAGATTGGCTTCGGCGCCAGGCTGTAACCCTGGTTCCCCTAGGGGAGTTGTAGGTTCGAATCCTACCCAACCCACCATATTAAGAAGGTAATGTATGTTCATGCGTTTGGTAAGACGAATTCAGGAACAAACCAACAAATCAGATCGTATACAGGATAAATATTATGGGAAAACTGAGACCACCATCACATGCATCAAATTTGCAAGATGCTCTAACAGATCTTGTAAAAACGGGAGCAACTAGAGATCAAATTCATGCTTTGGTTCTTGCAGTTCGACCAATTTATGGTAGTTGCGGTCCGACTTGGCCTCAATATGAATCTATGTTAAATCGCCTTTTTCCAGAAACAAAACAGGAATAATTATGGACGAATACTTACAAACTAATTACCAAACAGTTCCAATTGTCGAATATGTCATTGCAAATTATGACGACTTACCAAAGTCTTCATTCGATAATGAAGAGTGTGTAATTGTAAAGCAATTAGAAAATGATGATTTCGGTTATGGTCATCATTGCTATGAAGGAATTGGAGTTAATTCTGAAGGAAAGATTTTGTGGTGCTATTCGTCGGGTTGTTCTCGTAGCGGATCTTGTGGAATGGACCACACAACCACTGAAAAGGTCTTTGAAGTTGACAGTTTTGATCTTTCACAAATCAATCCAGAAGAAGTAAATTTTGAAAAACTGAGTGTTTCGTTTAGTTCGTACTAAATTGTTGCTTGTAAATTGAGTAGGTCGATCACAGATAAAATTGAGTACCATCAGGATGCTGTACGAAAGTCCTGTTAGCGAATAGTGAATTGGGGGCTCAATACCTTACAATTTTTGATGCGGAGTAGAGCAGTGGTCAGCTCGCATGGCTCATAACCATGAGGTCGTCTCAAACGGTTCGAATCCTACCTCCGCAACCAAATTAAGCAGTGGGTCCGCCATCTACAAGCAGATGCAAATGTGCGGATGAAACAAATAGCTTGAAATTCACACTGCTTAATACAGATTAGGAAGATAGTTTAACAGGAAAAACCAGAGTACTGATTGGGTACTAGTTCAAAGCTAACTGATCCGGGTTCGAGGTCCGGTCTTCCAGAAAGATTGAATATGCCAAAACGAAGAAAACCAAGAACAACTGGTTCCGATCTAGACTTTGACGGAAGTCATATATTTGGTTGGCCAGCAAAAGAATTTACAATTGCTTGGCATAAATTATATACAAGATTGAGAAATGGTTTGTGTTTGGGTTGTGGTATGAAGATTTGCAAATGCAAATCTAAAAGTCCAAATACAAAATTTGGTGGTGTTTAAATGAAACGTGTTTGCCCTAATTGCAATTCTTCAAATTTCATCGATGTCCCAGCGCTTGAGCAATGTCCTGATTGTGGTTTAGAATGTTGCTATCGTGGTGGCGGTCCTAATGATGTTTACGAACGAATGATGCGTCGTGAAGAACGAAAACGTGAACTTGAAGAAGAAAAACGTGAGTTTGAAGATTGGGGAAGAAACAACGGTTTCTGGTAGTATAAATAGTTATGCCTCTCTGGTGTAGTGGTAACATATCGGTCTCCAAAACCGCAGACGTCAGTTCGATTCTGACGGGAGGTGCCAAAAGATTAATATTCCCGTAGTTTAATTGTTTAAAACAGCAGTCTCCAAAACTGCAAGATCTCGGTTAGAATCCGAGCGGGAGTGCCAAAAATTTGCTCCTATGGTGTAATGGTAAGCACGGCAGCCTTATAAGCTGTTCACTCCAGATTAGAGTACGGTCCAGGTTCGAATCCTGGTGGGAGCACCAAAGTTTTTGTGTCGTAAGTGTTATTGGTTTCGCACGGGAGTTTGTGACACTCTCAGGGTTGGTTCAATTCCAACACGACACCCCAAAAAATAATATGCGAGTGTGGTGTTAATGGTAGCACACTGGTCTTCCAAACCATTGGTATCGGTTCGAATCCGATCATTCGCTCCAAAATTTTAGGAGAATGCTGAGGTTGGCTCCTCGCACGGTCTTGAAAACCGTAGTATCTCTAACGGGATAATAGTTCGATGCTATCATTCTCCTCCATAATTAACCAGGAGGTTGGCTTAGAAGCAGCCATCCTTTAAAGAGTGAATCGTAGCTCCGGCCAAGACGGTTGAAAAATTATCGTGGGTATTAGAAAATCTTTGTAGAATATTAATGTCTAATACTTGGCTGCATAAAGTCTAGAAATAGATCGGCAATTCTACTATGGATTCTTTGGCGTAATAGCACACTGGTTAAAAGGAAAATTGGCAGAGTGGTATTGCACCTGATTGCTAATCAGTGGTCATCCTGAAAGGGATGCACAAGTTCGAATCTTGTATTTTCCGCCAAATTTAGTTGACAAAAGTTGTTTATAGTGGTACAATAAAAATGTGATGGCGTGTAGCTCAGTTGGTTTAGAGCGCAGACCTGATAAGTCTGAGGTCACTGGTTCGATTCCAGTCACGCCAACCAAAAAATAAAAAGGATAAATTATGAGTTTTTTCATTAAGAATGGTAACAATTTCAGGGTCACGCCTAATAATAACTTAGATATTAGTAATAATCTTCCACCTGGAAATTATACCGTTAAGTTTGATAATATGAATAAAGAATATTCTCTAGAACAGATTGATTCTTTTTCATTACCCAAAAAGTTATATGGTGATGTTGAAAAAACCACAAGTAGAATTTTAACCACCTTTAATCAAAGACCAAATTCTACAGGTGTTATGCTTTCTGGTGAAAAAGGTTCAGGTAAAACACTACTAGCAAAGTCAATTTCAGTTAAAGCTGCTGAACTTGGTATTCCTACAATCATCATCAATCAACCTTGGTTTGGTGATGGTTTCAATGCTTTTATTCAGACCATTCAACAACCTGCTATTATCTTTTTTGATGAATTTGAAAAAGTTTATGCAGAAAAGGAACACCAAGAAGCAGTTCTAACACTTTTTGACGGTGTTTATCCTACTAAAAAGCTTTTCATTTGTACATGTAATGATAAGTTCAGAGTTGACACAAACATGAGAAATCGTCCAGGTAGAATCTACTACATGATTGATTTTACTGGTCTTGATATTAATTTTATTCGTGAATATTGTGAAGAAAATTTAATCAATAAAGACAATATTAATTCTGTTTGTAATATTTCTTCAATCTTTCATCAATTTAATTTTGATATGCTAAAAGCTATGATTGAAGAAATGAATCGTTATAATGAAACTGCACCTGAAGTAATTAAGGTAATCAATACAAAACCTGAATTTAGTTCAGCAGTTACTTATGATATTGAATTTATTCCAAATAATCCAATTCATTTTGGTTCAGATGGATATACAAAAACATTTACAGGTAATCCTATTGTTAAAGATGTTTATATTGGATATGAGACTGATGATGGTGAATATGTTGATACACAATATTTTTACCCTAGTGACATTATTTCAATTGATCCTTCAGGTAAAGTAACCTATTTGGATAGTGATAATAATAAGTTAATTCTTACAAAGAAGATTGAAAAGAAACCTATGGAATTCTTTGCCTTCTAAATAGTTTAAACACCCGCTTAGTGTAACGGCAGCACAAATGACTTTGACTCATTTAGTCTAGGTTCGAATCCTGGAGCGGGTGCCAAACTTGACAACAATTAAAAATTTTGGTATAATTAAATTATGAAAGCATATATTACAATTGGTCTTCCTGCTTCTGGGAAAACGACCTGGGCCAAAGAGTTTTGTAAAACGAATAACGTTGTTCGTGTGAACAACGACGACATTCGTGAACTTATTTATGAGAAGGAAGGCCATCGGAATTGGACTGGCGAAGTCGAGAAACAGGTCCGGTGGATTCGCAAAGCAAAGATTGTAGAAGCAGCAGGACACAATATGAGTGTTGTGGTGGATAACACTCACCTGAATCCAAAGACGCTTCAGCAGATCAAAGACTTTTGTGTTGATGTTGGATTCGAAGTTGAGTTGGTAGATTTCCGTCATGTGCCTCTTGAAGAGTGCATCCGCCGTGATTCTTTGCGTGAAGCGAAAGTTGGAGAAAAGGTAATTCGTGATATGTATGATAAATTTATGAAAACTCCGATTGATCGTGATCTCCCAAAATGGGAACCTAATCGACTATATAATTGTATTATTGTTGATATTGATGGTACTCTTGCTCAAATGAAAGATCGTGGACCTTATGATGAACATAAAGTATATCAAGACGATGTTCGAAATCATGTCTTAATGACTGTTAAGGCATTGAAGATGATCAATCCGAATTTTAAAATATTTATTTTTACTGGACGTTCTGAAAAGTGTTCAACTGAAACTGTTAAATGGCTAGAAGATAAATGTGGCTTTTATGTTCTGAATCATCATGATGAATATGATGATTTTCGATTAAATGTTGAACTTCATATGAGACAAGAAAATGATCGTCGTAGAGATTCAGAAGTAAAAATGGATATGTACAATCAATTCATCAAGTATAAATATAATGTATTTGCTGTTTTTGATGATCGCCCACAAGTCATCAGAGAATGTTGGAAAGTATTAAATGTTCCAGTTTTTAATTGTGGATTAATAGATTTGGAGTTCTAATGTCACCACCTGTATTTTTTACTGCACTAGCTGTTATTCTTTGTTATCTTTGTTATAAATTAGGAGTAGCTTTAGAGAGAGAAAAATGGATTTACCATCTACACTTTCTTGAACGTGGTGTTGCGAAATGTTACAGAAATGGTAAAGTAGATCTTCTTTAAGAGGAAATATGTACGAGAATTTAATTGGAAAAAATGTTGATGAAGTTAGAGATTTTTTAAAAGAAAATCAAATTCCTTCAAGAGTTGTAAATATTGATGGTGTCCCATTCATGTTGACAAATGATTATAATCCAGCCAGATTAAATCTTTCTGTTGAAAATGGTTTGGTTACTGAAGTAATTATAGGTTAATATGAAACGTTGGGTGATTTCTGATACACATTTTGGTCATGAGAATATTATTAAATATTGTAATAGACCATTTCAAACAAAAGAACAAATGGATGAAGTTCTAATAAATAATTGGAACAAATGTGTATCAGAAAATGATATTGTTTATTTTCTTGGTGATTTTTGTTTTGGTCGTCCAGGACATCAAGTTTCAAAAAATTATCGTGAGAAATTAAATGGAAAAATACATTTGATTCGTGGTAATCATGATAAATATATTGACGAATCTTTGTTTGAAACATCACAAAATGATCTAGTATTAAATATCATGGATAAACAAATTTATCTTTGTCACTATCCAGAAGAAGATAATAGATTTAATAAGCCATACTATGATTTTTATCTGTATGGTCATATTCATGATAAAATAAAATTTCACCCAAGAAAATTCAATATGTGTGTTGAAAATTGTGATTATACACCAATTGATTTAGATTTTTTTGTTGATTTTATTTCTAGACATTATGGAGACAATTATGAACCAAAAGAAAGTTAAGGTTATTCCTGAACAAATTATTCCTTCACGAATGATTGGTTCATGTTATCAATGTGATTTTTATTTCACAGATTCTTTAGGCGATTCTAGATTCTGTAAAAAAGTTAATAAAGAAGTAGATTTGCGAATTGGTGAAAAATTTCCAAAATGGTGTCCACTAGAAGAAAAAGAAATTGATGAAAATATTTTCCTCTAGCACTTGACAAACCATAAAATTTTTGATATTATAAATATATAAACATAGGGAAATAGAGGAGCCTGGTTTATCTCGTCTGTTTTGGGAACAGAAGCACGTCGGTTCGAATCCGACTTTCCCTACCAAATTTTTCTGGAATAGCTCAATGGTAGAGCGTCTGGCTGTTAACCAGAATGTTGTAGGTTCGAGTCCTACTTCCAGAGCCAAGATGCGGCTCATGGCAATAGTCACCCACGGTAAGGAGAGATTAGAAACTCGCAGACTATAAAAATCCGCAAACAAGATTAGTGAGGATAAATTATGAAATATTTTTTATTTGCGTGTAGTTTTTTATTTTCTGGATATTTTGTTAATGCAAATGTTCCAAAGTTTTGTACTCCGCATGGATGTTGTGTAGATAAATGTCCGTGTGTGAAGAAATGTTTATGTGATTGTGCATGTAAACGAAAGAAGCGATCATGATCGCTATTAAGGTATAATGAATATATGAAATTCTTTAGCTTTCTACAAAATAATTCTTTCGGTATTGATAAGCCTCCACCAAAAGTTGTTATTGTTGAGGCGGAAAATGCCGAAGATGCGAACAAGCGTATTTTAGAAGTAGATGGCGTTTATTTCGGTGGTAATAATCGCTGGTCCCGTCAGTTGTCTTATGAAGTTGGTGATGAAGTCCCGTCTCTTTGGGGTGATCCTCTTGAATTTGCTGAAGATGGAAACGTTTTAGTGGTTTATGCAAACGGTGAAAAAAAGTTTGGTGTTTTTCACTGGTAGTATTGACTTCTCAATTCCTTTCGAGGTATAATGGTTGTATGGTAAAGCTATGATAGCTCAATTGGTAGAGCAACGGTTTTGTAAACCGTAGGTTGTCAGTTCAAGTCTGACTCGTAGCTCCAAAGATTGTGGTTGATGGACGTATAGTGATGTTAGGTTAATGGTAGACCGCCGGAACGGTTAGCTAACCTTTGTAAATCCGGAGGCCCTGGTTCGACCCCAGGACATTGTTATACAGGAGTCTAAAAAGTATGCATGAGATTGGCTACCACGAATAGACAGAATTAGAAATTTCTAGATAACTTCTAAGGATGTTTATAACAATCTCAAATATAAATTTTAAGGTTGCTCGTTACCTTATGGTAACGATGAGGCTTCTGGTCCCGTGAGCCATCTCAATCACGGGACATTAAACAGTTATGAATATTGGAATTATTGGTTCAAGAAAAAGAAATTCTTCATCCGATTTTGAAAAGCTTTTGAATATATTAGTAGAAATAGATTGTTCTGAAGTTAATATTATTTCTGGTGGTTGCAAAACTGGTGGAGATCTTTTTGCAGAAATTCTTGCTAAAGTATATTTTGTTCCTATCACAATTCACCATCCCAATCAAGAAAATTTAAAAACACTGATGGATTCTGGTATATCTTATAAAACCGCATATGCTAAAGTTGCATATGCAAGAAATACTCTAATTGCTAGAGATTCAGATATATTAATTGCAGTTGTTTCTCCAGATAGAAAAGGTGGAACTGAAGACACTATAAAAAAGTTTCTCAAGAAGTTGACTATGACTGAAGAACAAGCTATACTTAATTATAAGTTATATTTAATATGATAAATGAAAAGAAAAGAATTGAAGATGGCGAAGAAGTCACTTATGTAGTGATTAACGAATCTTACGATGACGATTATGGTTCGTTGATTATGGATTATGTTCCATATAGAATTGATTCTAAAGGCAACAAAAAGAGACTTTCTCCAGAGAATTACGCATTAGGTCCATTTGAAGCGCAACAATATATTACATTCAAGAAGAACGTTCGTTGTGAACATTGTAATTCTGTAATTAAGACGGAGTATTTATGAAACTTTGGTTAGATGATGTTAGAAAGTGTCCTTTTATTGGAAACTGGAAAACTGCTAAAAATTTTGATGAAGCAGTAAACATTATGCAAGAAAATGAAATTGAAGAAGCATGGTTAGATCATGATCTTGCATATGAGCATTATGGACATGTAAAGCCAGAAGATTATGTAGAAAAAACTGGTTATGATTTTGTTCTTTGGATGAAAGAGAATAATCGTTGGCCTACAAAATTGTGTATAGTTCATTCCTTAAATCCTGTTGGTTCTGAACGAATGTGTGAAGTTATCGCAGAACATTATGGAACTCAAAATCCAAAACGTCATTATATTTCTTATTTAAATATTGACAAATATTTTCAGGGTTTTAAATATGCCAATCTATGACTTTAAATGCCAAGTATGCAATAAAGAGTTTGAGATGATTTTAAAAATGGATGAAGATATTACTCGTTATCCAGGATGCGAAAATGTTGAGTGTTTTATTAAAAAAATTCCTAGTGCCTGTGGTATTAAATTTAATGGTTCTGGATTTTATATAAATGATTATAAGGAGAAAAAATGAAGTTTATTTTAGTAAGTATTTTTAGTATTGGGTTGATGTTCTCTCAACCTACTGTGTCGCCTTCTAGTGTGAATGTGACTTTTGATTTAGCAACAGATACAATTGTTGCTGTACCTGACGTAACAATTTCTTCAAATGCAGCACCTTTTGCATTTACTACAGTTGTTCCATCCAATCAGCAAGCTGTTCTTGTTTGGCCTGTTCAGGGTTTTCTGGCACCTGGAACAAATCAAGTTGTAAAGATGTCTGTAGTAAATAATGGTCTTTCTGTTGGATCTTATAATATTCCAGTTAACTTTGTTCAGAATTCACCATCTGTATCTGTTTCTGTGGGTATTAATCTTACAGTAATTGATTCACGAACCTTTACTACTTCAACCGATCCAATTATTCCCCATATTGCATCCGGTGGTGGTTGGACAACAACTGTCAGACTAACAAACACATCCAATTGGATCAGTCTAGTTACTCTGAAGTTTTATGAACCTTCGGGAACAAATTCACCATTCTTTATTAATGGAAATTATGTTTCTGAACATTCTGTCGTTGTTCCTGGAAATGGTTCCGTTGATGTAGTTCTATCAGATCCACTTTCACTAAAGACTGGTTCTTTGGATATTAAGACTGTATATGGTTCTGGTGTAGTTGCTCAGGCAACATATTCAAATGCTTCTTTTGAAGCAACGATTTCAAGTTCTATTGCTAATCGAGATGGATTCTCATTACCATACGATAATTATGGTTCTTTTTCAACTGGATTAGCTCTAGTTAATTATCTAAATTATACACAAGAAGTAGCATTTACTTTTTATGATAATCTAGGAAATCAAATCCATACAGATAAAATTACTCTTCCTGCAAGGGGTCAAACTGCCTTAACACTAGACGTAGCTTTCCCACAAACAAAAGGAAAAGTTGGTTCTGTTCGTGTTAAGACTACACGTTCTGCACTAACTGGATTTGGTTTGAAGTTTAATCGTGATAAGGGTTATTTCACAACAATTCCTATCTTCTAATATGGGAGGAGAAATCCTCCCATATATATTTTTATGCCAAAAATATATAAATTAATAGTCTGTGGTATTAAGGGTTCAACGCTTTCGAGAAGCTTATTTAAGCTATGTATGGAATTACCAATAAAAGGTAATTATGTAGAAGTATTATTTGTAAATGTTGAAGAAGAAAAAGAATATGTTTATGAATATAATATAAACGTAGTTCCATCATTATTAGTTTTTGAAAATGGTCAATTTTTGAAAAAAATGATTCTACCAATAAAAGCTGAAGATATTATATGAAATCAGAATTATTTAAGAATATTTGTGCTGGAATTTTTTATTTAACTCTTTCTTGGGTAATATTTGACATGAGTTACTTTATAAAAAATAAAGTTTCTAATGAAATTAGTTTAATTAAAAATGAAACATTTTCATATCTTTATCAAACCACAGATAAAATTGATAGAAGAATTTCTTCAGTAGAAAATAGATTATTTACAAGAATTTCTTCAATTGAAAATAATACATTTAAGAGAATTGATTCTATTGAACAAAAAACTTTTGTTAGTGTAAAAAATATTGAAAATGAACTAATGTTATTGTCTAATGAATATAAAACAATTCCAAAAAACTCTGAAAAAATATTTGCAAGATTTGATACACAAACTAATTGTAATATAAATGATTATTGTTGGCAAAATTTGACTAGTGATTTATTAATTGATACTAGAAATACTGTAAGAGAAACTTCAAAAACATTTCAGGTAGAAATACCTAAAATAACAAAAAATATTGGTTCAATGACAAATACTTTCGATCAGAAATTTCCTGTTATTGTTGATAACACTACAAAAATAACTGATAATGCTCAAAAGTTTACTGAAAATATGGATAGGTTGACAAAACCAAAATGGTATGATAGAATGATAGGGTGGGGTGTTAATAGTAGTATTATATATTTCAATTTGAGGAGATTTAGATGATTTTAAATTATTATAAAGTGGATGAAGGTGCATTTGAACCAAAGTATGGAACAGAAAGTTCAGCCTGTTTTGATATTTTTTGTTCAATTCTTCCAGACAGAGAAATTAAGATTTTCACAAAAGATAATGAAGTTAAAAAAGAATTACCAATTGAAACATTGTTTGATAACTATATTTACATTAAACCAGGAGAACGTGCATTAGTTCCAACAAATTTAATTTTTGATATTCCAGAAGGATATTCTATTAGACTACATCCAAGATCTGGAACATCAATTAAGAATGGTATTACCTTAGTAAATTGTGAAGGTGTTATTGATTCTGATTATGTAGAACCAACATTTATTCCAATTTTTAACAACAGTAATGAACCATTTAAAATTAATAATGGTGATCGTTTATGTCAGGGTGAAATTGTTCCGGTTATTAGAACTAGTTTTCAACAAATTTTCGACAAACCATCCCAAAAAACAGATAGAGTTGGGGGAATAGGAAGTACAGGTGTCTAATACAATAGAAGAAAAAAGACAAGATGTAATAGCTAGAAATTGGCTAAATAATTGGAAATTAAACGATAAAGACCAAAAAATCATAGATGAATATCTACAAATGTTAAAAAATAAAAAAACTCAGGATTTCTCCTGAGTTTTTTGTTTATATAAATATTTTTACATATTGAAAAATTTTACCTTATAAGGAGAAAAAATGTCACTTTGGGGAAATAAAGATTCCAAAACAATTACAGGAACATCAATTTCTGTAACACAAAATAGTGCAGCAGTCACAGGAAGTGGAACAGCATTCACAACAGATTTAGAACCAGGACAATATTTAGTTATTTCTGGTGTTGAATATAAAGTTTTATCAATCACAAGCGATACTGCATTAACATTAGCTGTAGTTTATGCTGGAACAACAGCAACAATTACAATTTCTGGAAACGTAACAGCTAACGAAAAACCATCATATATTCCAACAGCAGATATTCCAAATGTTTATGGTGTTGACTCAACAGAAATTTCTGTTGGTTCAGACAATGTTGTAAACGTTGCAATTATTTCTGGTGGAACACAATATATGGAAGCACCAGCCGTTTCATTTAGCGGTGGTGGTGGTTCTTCTGCTGCTGCAACTGCTACAATTTCAGGTGGTGTTGTAACTGCAATTGCTGTATCAAATGTTGGTTCATCATATACATCAGCACCAACAGTTACTGTTGGTAAGCCATTTGCAACAATCGCAACATCAGCAGTTAACACATCAACAGAAGTTATTACATATAATTCACATAGATTTGTAACTGGTGATGCTGTCACATATTCAAATGGTGGTGGTTCAACAATGGGTGGTTTAACAAATGCCACTGTTTATTACATTAATAAAACTGGTGGCAATACATTTAAACTATATGATACATTAGCTAATGCACAAACTGGTGGTGCTACTGGTTTAATGGATTTAACCGGAACTGGTAATAACGCACAAACATTAACACTAACTTCCGGTGAAGCAACAGCAGCATCAGTTTTAGGTTCTGGTAATAAAGGTTTCCATGCTGGTTGGGTTAAGAAAACAGTAGGAACTGGTGGACGTGCTGGACGTGTTCAGTATGAAACACTAGTTGCTATGGGAACAATCACTGGTGACGCAGAAGATATTAACTTCCCAGACGCATAATAAAAAATAAAAAATAATTAAATGGGGCTTGACAAAAGCCCCATTTTTTGTTATAATAAAAGTATATAATATGAATCATATTAAATATAAAGATATAGATTTAGAATTTGATGATAATGTAGAAATTGTTATTGAAGGAGATAAAATTGTTGTTCGTTCTAAAAATCAATTTTATTTTTATCCTTATCCTCAATATCCTCAATATCCTCAATATCCTCAATATCCTCAATATCCAACAATAACATGGACAAGTTCAAATACAGATTTTAATACCCCATAATGGTATTATAAATAATAATGAGATGCCTAAAAGGATCTCATTAAATCACTCGCTTAAATGGAGAAAAACATGACACTAAGACGTATTAATTTAGATACATTTCCTTTCCCTTCTTATGATAATTTAACCAGTTTTTGGGCAGAACAGGCCAAACAAACTGGAACTTATCCTCCTTACAATCTCACAAAAAATGAAGATTCAACCAAATTCAATATTACTCTAGCAGTTGCTGGATTTGGTCCTGAAGATTTGGATGTTTCAATTGAAGAAAATCAATTAATCATTCAGGGTAAGGTGAAGCCTAAGAATTTACCAGAAGGTATTTCTTATGTACATAAGGGAATTGCTGAACGAGTCTTTACTAAGACATTCACTTTAGGTGAACATGTTGAAGTAAAAGATGTAACTTATCAAGATGGACTACTAGATGTTAGTCTAGAACTAGTTGTTCCTGAACATAAGAAACCAAAGAAGTTCACAATTTCAACTAAATAAGGAGGGGGGGAGAATCTCCCCCCAAAATAAAGTGAAAACATATATTGAATGTGAATGCACATCATTACAACATGTTGTTAGAATGGATCTTTACTTAGATCCATATGATACAACCGAAACACCAGAACTGTTTTTAACAATGCATTTATCTCCACTTCCTTTTTATAAGAGGTTAGTTAATGGAATAAAATACATATTTGGTTATCGTTCTATATTTGGTGATTTTGATGAAACTATTGTCAGTCCTGAATCTGTCACACAAATAAAAAACTTGTGTGAAAAATATGAAGAACTTTATAAGAAAATTAAATAAAAAATCGGGAACCAATGGTTCCCGATAAGTGTTTTAGGGGTAAAAAAATTAATTAAATTGTAACAAAGGAATCTATGAAATATTTATTAAGTTTATTTTTATTAACGACTAGCCTATTCAGTCAAGAAGCTTCTATTAGAGGAAAGATTTTTGATAAGAATGAAGAAGTAATTATTGGTGCAACTGTTAAGATTCAGAACGAAAAAACTGGATCTGTAAGAGAAGTTGTAACAAATGAAGTTGGTGAATACATTATCACAAATCTACCTGCTTCATCTTATAATGTAAAAGCTTCTGCTCCTGGTTTTGCAAATACACAGAAAACAGGAATTAAACTATTAGTTAATGAATCTATTGGTATTAATTTCATCTTAGTACCTCAAATTATTAAGACTGAAATTATTGTTGAAGGTGGCGAAGTTACATCTATTGATACATCCTCAGCGAAGATTGGTGTTAATGTTTCTGAAAGAGAAGTTTCAAATCTGCCACTAAATGGTAGACAAATTTCGCAGTTATATCTATTAGCTCCAGGCGCTTCAACTGCTGGTGGTGGTACATTTGATAATATTAAGTTTAGCGGTAGATCTAATCAGCAAAATGCTATTAGATATGATGGTATTGAAGGATCTTCTATTATTGATGCTTCTCCAGGTAATCTAAATGGACAGATTTCTTCATTTTTTAGATTACAATCTTCAATGGAAAATGTTCAAGAATTTCGTGTTGAATCTAATAATTATCCAGCAGAATATGGTACAGGAACTGGTGGTCAAATCACAATTGTAACTAAGTCTGGTGGTAATAAGATTCATGGTGGTGTTTTTGAATATCTTAGAAATAATGTATTAGATTCTAGAAATTTCTTTGATGCTACTAAGAATCCTTTACGTCTAAATCAATTTGGTGGCTCTATTGGCGGTCCAGTAAAGCAAGATAAGACTTTTTGGTTTGCTTCATATGAAGGTCTAAGGCAGAGACAATCAGTTCCATTTAGAGAAGCTGTTCCATCAGAATCAGCAAAAGCAAGAGCAGTTCCACAAGTTAGAAATCTTCTAGCACTTTATCCAGTTGGAAATATTCCAACAACAGATCCAAATGCTTCTATTGTTGCTATTGATAGAAAACAGACTGTAGATGAAAATTCGTTTGGTCTAAGATTAGATTCAAAAATTTCAGATAATCTTTCTGGATATTTCCGTTACTTCAGAGATAATGGTAAGTCAATTCAACCACTAGGTGTTACTGGAAATTCTATTGATGTTACTGCGGTCCCACAAAATGCTGTAGCAAATGTTCAATGGATTATCTCGCCACAGAAAATTAATGAAACCAAGATTGGATTAAATGCTTATAAAACAAGAGCATGGGGAACTGCACCAATTGTAAATAACTTTAATCCAGCAGATATTTCAATTAATCTAACTGGTGGCGTTGCTTTATCTGGTATTACAACACAAGGTTCAAGCACAGGATTTGCTACTGCTGGTGGTCTAGTAAGATCAAATTCTGCTACAAATGGACGTGGACAACCTTATACTAATACTTCAATTACTTTGATTGATAATTTTTCATGGATTAATTCTTCTCATAATTTTAAGTTTGGTGGAGAATTAAGATTTATCCGTTTATTTACAGATCGTCTTGGTGGTACAACTTATAGCTTCTCAAACGTAGAAGATCTAATTAATAATCGTCCATTACAAATTCAATTTTTGGGAGATCTTTCTGCACCTTCTCCGTTTAATAATGGAGCAACTGGAGAAAGACAAATTACTCAGAATTATCTAATTGGTTATGCACAAGATGAATGGAAAGTATTTTCTAACTTTACTGTTAATTATGGAATTAGATATGAATTCTATTCAGTTTTCAAAGAAAAGAGAAATCTATTAGTTAATTGGTCACCAGAAACAGGAAACATTTTACCAAATAATCTTCCTGTCTATCGTTCAAATAAAGATAATTTTTCACCAAGATTATCTGGAACTTGGAGTCCAAAATCTCTAAATGGTAAGACTGTATTTCGTGTAGGAACTGGTGTTTATTTTGGACCTGGACAACCAGAAGATCTAATTCAACCATTTGAATCTGATCGTGTTAGTAAGACTATAACTAATACAACTTATCCAATTAATCCTACTTCAATTATTGCTTCTTACAATATCAATGATCCAAATCTTCGATTTCAACCAAGAGCTTATTCTTCTGGTTATAATATTCCGGAAACTGTTTACTCATATACAGCATCAGTTCAACAACAAATTAAAGATAATGTTTTAACTGTTGCATATGTTGGTTCTCTTGGTAGAAATCTGTTTATTAGAACTCTTGGAAATCTAATCACAGATGTAACTCCTACTGGAACTGTAAAGAGACAATGGGGTGATAGATTTGCTGAAGTTGACGTAAAGACATCAGGTGGTAATGATCATTATAATGCTTTACAGGCAACTCTAAACAGAAAAACAAAGAGTGGTCTAACTTATGGTGCATCATACACATGGGGAAGATCAATCGGTTCATCTGGTGGCTCAAATGAAACTGTAACTGTTGCAAATCCTTATAATTGGAGAACTGATTATGGTAATAATGCGGCGGATATTCGTCATAATTTAAATGTTGTTGGATTGTATGAATGGAAAACATGGCAGATCGGTTCTGTTATCAATACCAGATCAGGTCTTCCTCTTGATCCATTAATCGTCAGAAACGATATTATCTTCTTTGACAAATCATCTGGAATGTACTATAATAGTTCTGTAGGGTCTAATTCTGTAGCTGTTATTAATGTTCCTGGTGGTGGTCAAACAAGACAAATCCGCAGACCTGATTATGTATTAGGAGTTTCGCCATATATCAAGAATTCTGATAAAACAATTTTCTTGAATCCTGCTGCTTTCTCAGTACCAATGCCTGGAACTTTTGGAAATGCTTCTAGATACTCATTAAGAGGTCCAATGCTTTTCCAAGCAGATCTAACTCTTCAGAAAAAGATTTACACTAAAGACAAATATAATTTAATTTTCAGAACAGAATTATATAACATCTTTAATAATGTAAATTTTGCAAATCCTCCAGCACAATTACCAAATGCAATTCCATCCAGAATTGGTCAGTCTAATACACTACAACCTGGACAGGTTTATTCAAATGCAACAAAAGGAGCAGCATTCGGAACAGTACAATCAACACTAGATAAAACTGTTGGTCTGGGAACTTCTAGACAGTTACAGTTAAGTCTAAGAGTCAATTTTTAATATGATGACAAATGAACAAAAGATAGAAATCTACGAAGAACTTCTGCATAGAATCCAACTCTATGCAGAAGTTACACTAGATTCAGAAAAACTAAATAATTTAATAAGAAATATTTGTAAATGGTCCTATGCACATAGAGTTGGAAATGGTTATTCACCAATTGAAGAGTTAGATGAAAGGATTGAAAATGCAACCAAAAAATTATTGGAAAGATAAATTTGAAGATATTATGTATAGTGTAAAATATAGATATCATAATATCTTGAATTCTATTAGATATAGAACAACTAGAAGATATTATATTGTAAATAGTGGTTTAAAACCTGGATATTATGACACAGGTGAACTCATTTTACATGTTAATTTCAAGCTTCTTGTTGATTTTGTTGAAATTGAAAAAGCATGGATGAATACATGGACTGATGATAGTGCATATTCTAAGTTGTCTTGGTTTCAAAAGAAATTTTGCAGATTCCGTTCACCCCAAGATGGAATTGCATATCTAAATTGGGAAATTAATGAATCTCAATTAGAACATCAAACAAAATCAGCAAAAGAAATTTTAGAACTTTATACTTGGTGGAAAGTAACTAGACCAAATAGACCAGATCCATATATTGAAGCTGGTTATGATGAAGTTTTTAAAGATAAAAACTTATCTGAACATTTTATAAGAGAAGAAGGAAGTAATACTTATACTATGAAACCATTCACTAAGAAAGAAAGTGCAGTATTTGAAAAAGTAACAAAAATCGAAAATAAATATGAAAAAGAAGATGAAAAAATGTTAATTCGTCTGATGAAAATTCGCAAATCTCTTTGGACATAGAAATGGATAAACAACTTTTACAACCAATTTTAGATGCGTTTGTAGCACATGGAATTACTAACCCTTATTTGCAGAAAGCGATAATTGCTAACATGCAAAAAGAATGTGGTTTAATCCCAAGAGAAGAAAATCTAAATTATTGTAAAACTGACAACTCTAGAATCAAATCTATATTTGGTTCTAGAGTTTCTAAATTAACTGATTCTGAATTATCTACAATTAAATGTAATCCAAGAGAATTTGCAGAATTAATTTATGGTTCTAATAATTCTATCGGTCGTTTGATGGGCAATATAAATCCCGGTGATGGTTGGATTTATCGTGGAAGAGGTTATATCCAATTAACAGGTAGAGCTAACTATAAGACATATGGTGATATGTGTGGATTCAATATTATTCAAAATCCGGACTTATTGGTAAGTGATAAAACTATTTCTGCTATTATTTCTGTTAAATTTATTTTAGTAGGTTTACATGGGAATACAAAATTTACTAATCAAGCAGATGCGGATAGAGCGGTTACACAAGTAATTGGTGGTAGGGGATTAAATTTAAATAGTGGATATGGTGCTGAACTTTTAGCAAAGGTTAATGATTTTTCATCAAAAATATTTCTTTCTTAGTTGACAACAACAAAAAACTGTGATATACTATAATTATGAAATTTTATACAAATGTTGCCAGTATTGGTAATACTGTTTATGTTCGTGAAGTTAATAACGGAGTACCCTCAAATTATAAGTTTGAATATGCTCCATCACTTTATATTCCTTCAAAAAATAAATCTAACTTCAAATCTCTAGACAATAAGTATCTAGAAAAAGTAGATTTTATAAATATCAAAGATTATAATGAATTTATTGAGAAATACAAGGATGTTTCCAATTTCTCAATTTATGGTGATATTAATCCTATTTTTTCATACATCTCAGAAAACTATCCAAATGATATTGAATTTGATATGAAACATATCAAGATTATGACTTTGGATATTGAGACAGAATCTGAACATGGTTTCCCAAAAGTAGAATACACTCAAGAACGTGTAAATTTAATTACCGTAAAAGTATTTAATTCAAAACATTATTTTACTTTTGGACTTGGTGAATTTACTCCAAAAAATAAATATCAAAATTACATTCAATGTGAAGATGAAAGTGAACTTTTAGATAAGTTTTTACTTTTCATGGAAAAGATGCAACCAGATATTATTACTGGTTGGAATGTCAGATTTTTCGATATTCCTTATCTTGTAAGACGTATAAATATGATTCTTGGTGATGGAGCCAGTAAAAGACTTTCATTTTGGAAGTACATTCGTGAAAAAACTGTTATCATGAATGGAAAAGAAAATGTAACTTATGATCTTTATGGTACGTCAATTATTGATTATTATGAAATCTACAAGAAAAATGTACTTGAGCCAAGAGAATCATATAAACTAGATTTTATTGCTCAAGTAGAACTTGGTGATAATAAACTTCCCTTCGATGGTTCGTTCAAAGAATTCTATTCAAACCATTACCAAACATTCGTTGAATATAATATTCAAGACGTTGCTCTTGTTGATAGATTAGAAGCAAAACTAAAACTAATCGAATTAACTTTAAGTGTTGCTTACTTTGGTCATGTTAATTACGTTGATGTCTTATCTCAGGTCAGAACTTGGGATACCACAATTTATAATTATCTAAAAAACAAAAACATTATTGTTTCACAGAAGAAAAATTCATCAAAGAGTGATCAATTTGTTGGAGCATATGTTAAAAATCCAAAAGTTGGTTTCCATAAATGGGTTGTTAGTTTTGACGTTAACTCACTCTACCCTTCTATTATTCGTTTCTTAAATATCGGTGTTGAGACAAAATCCCCAAATAAGAAATTTTTTAATATTGAACAGGTATTAGAAAGTAATGACTTTTCTTTTGATAAAGATTATACTATTGGTGCAAATGGTGTAATGTATAGAAAAGATTTTATTAGTTTTTATTCTGAACTTGTTGAAAAACTATTTAATGATAGAATTAAGTTTAGAAAATTAGCTAAGGAAATGGAGAAGAAAGCAAAAGAAAATCCCAACGATCCAGATATTGAAAATATTAATAATCTTCAAAGTAAGTATGACTTAAAACAGAAAACAATGAAGATTCAATTAAATTCATTATACGGAGCTATGGGTAATGAATATTTTAGATTTTTTGATTTAGAAAATGCTCAAGCTGTTACAATGACTGGTCAGTTTATTATTCGTTATGTCGGTAATAAGCTAAATGATTTCTTAAACAAAAAAATTGGAACAGAAAATTATGAATATGTGATTTATATTGATACTGATTCAAACTACATTACATTAGATCCTCTTGTATCCAAAATGTTTCCTAAAGAAACAGATAATAAAAAGATTGTAGATTATATTGATGATTTTTGTGTTAATGTAATTGAAACAGAAATTGAAAATATTTTTAAAGATATTTCTGATAATTTCTTAAACGGAATGAATCCAGAAATCTTAAAAATGAAACGAGAAGTTATTGCTGATAAAGGTATTTGGCAAGCAAAAAAGAGATATATTTTAAACACCTATGATGTTGAAGGGTTAAGATATGAAACACCTAAACTAAAAGTCATGGGAATGGAGATTGTTAAATCTTCAACTCCAAAGTTTTGCAGAGAAGAAATGAAAAACTGCGTAAAACTAATTATGACAAGTAATGAAGAAACATTACAGAAATATATCATTGATGTAAGAAATAGATTTAATTCTTGTTCAGTTGAAGAAATATCATTTCCAAGATCAGTTAATGGTCTTGAGAAGTATTCTGATAAATCAAATATTTTTACAAAAGGAACTCCAATTCATGTAAAGGGTGCGTTAATTTATAATAACTTATTAACAGAGAAAAAGTTATATAATACATATCCTTTAATTAATGAAGGTGAGAAAATTAAATTTATTCATTTGAAAAAACAAAATCCAACTTCAGATTCTGTTATTTCATTTAACACAAAACTTCCAAAAGAATTAGGTCTTCATAAGTATATTGATTATGAAAAACAATTTGAGAAGACATTTATTGAACCATTAAAGAGTATCTTAGATACAATTGGATGGGAATTAGAAAAAACAATCACATTAGAGGATTTATTCGGTTAACATATGGCAAAAAAAGATAATTATTTTACAGATTTAGTTAAAACAACAGGAAATAGTTACGCTGCATTAGCATCAGAAGGAATTGAAGCTGGAGATATAAACGGCTTCATTCCAACTGGTTCATATATGCTAAATGCAATTCTTTCAGGTTCAATTTATGGTGGACTTCCAGATAATAAAATCACAGCAATTGCTGGTGAAGAAGCAACAGGTAAAACTTATCTTGTATTAGATATTTGTAAGTTTTTCTTAAATCAAAATCCAGAAGCTGGTGTTCTTTATTTTGAAACTGAATCTGCAATTACAAAACAAACACTAGAAGAAAGAGGTATTGATACTTCTAGAGTAGCAATTATTCCTGTAACTACAGTTCAAGAATTTAGAACACAAATGTTAAAAATTATTGAAAAGTATCTAACACAATCTAAGTCTGAACGTAAACCTATTATGTTTGTTTTAGATTCATTAGGAATGTTATCTACAACCAAAGAAATGGAAGATTCTGTTGCTGGATCAGAAACAAAAGATATGACAAGAGCAGGAATTATTAAAGCTGCTTTCAGAACAATTACATTGAAACTTGGACGTGCTGGTATTCCTCTTGTAGTAACAAATCACACATATGATGAACAAGGTAAAATGTTTTCTCAAAAAGTTATGTCGGGTGGTTCTGGTTTGAAGTATGCAGCATCATCAATTCTTTTCCTTTCAAAAGCAAAAGATAAAGATGCTCAAGGTGTTGTAGGTAATATTATCACAGTAACTAATAAAAAAGGCAGATTAACAAAAGAAAATGCTCAAATTAAAATTAGTTTAAATTATGAAACCGGAATGAATCCATATTATGGTTTATTAGAACTTGGTGAGAAATATGGTTTATTCAAAAAAGTTTCAAATAAGTATGAAGTTAATGGTGTACAAGCATTTGAAAAACATATTCTAAAAAATCCAGAAAAATTCTTTACAAAAGATATTTTAGATAAATTAGATGTATGTGCTAGAAATGAATTTTATTATGGTTTAAAGAAAAAGAATTTCAATGATGTAGAAACCGGAGAAACAGAAGAGGATTATGAAGATGGAGATGAATAATTTTAATGTCAGTATTGTAAGAATTAATGGCGAAGATAATTTTGCTATTAAAATTTTAGATGAAAAGTACTTGAATTTAGTCTACAAGTATGATAAACTAGAAGTAGTGGATGATGTACTTTCATTTGAAATTAATGTTGTAGATAATCCAAACAATATTTCTGAAGAAGTTATATCTAATAAAGAATTTTCAGATTTTGTTGGTGAGTACTTAGTTTATTTATTAAAATCTCAGATGGAGAATGATGCATTAAATGACGTTAGAGAACATAATTCTGAAGAACTTAGTAAAGAATGATGATTTCACAAGAAAGACTATTCCTTTCATTGAAGAGGAATATTTTAGTAATTCACATGAGAGAATTTTTTTCTCTCATGTGAAGAACTATTTCAATCAATATAATAGTTTACCTACAAAAGAAGCATTAGCTATTCTTGTAAGTAACGATAAGAATATTAATGAGAGAGACTTTGAATCTATTAAAGAAACTTTAGAAGAAATTTCTAATGACACAGACGAAACCAACACACAATTTTTAATTGACAAGACCGAACAGTTTTGTAAAGATAGAGCAATTTATAATGCAATCATTAAGTCTGTAAATATTATTGAAGGTAAAGATGATAAGTTAGATAAAGGTGCTTTACCAAAACTTCTCAGTGATGCTTTAGGTGTTTCTTTTGATAGAAATGTTGGTCATGATTATCTTGAAAATTCCGATGAAAGATTTGAATTTTATCATCGCAAAGAAAACAAAATTCCATTTGCATTAGACTATTTTAATAGAATTACTTCTGGTGGTATTAGTGAAAAAACTCTTACTGTTATTCTTGCTGGAACTGGCGTAGGTAAATCCTTGTTCATGTGTGATATGGCTTCATCAGTTTTTATGATGGGTAAGAATGTCCTTTATATCACACTTGAAATGGCAGAAGAAAGAATTGCTGAAAGAATTGATTCTAATCTTTTAAATGTTCCAATTGTTGAAATGAGAAAATTATCTGAAGATAATTTCAACAAAAAGTTAACAGCAGTTAGAAGTAAAACAACTGGAAAATTTGTTGTAAAAGAATATCCAACCGCATCAGCTAATGCTAATCATTTTCGTGTTCTATTGAATGAATTAGCTATGAAAAAGAATTTTGTTCCAGATATTATCTTTATTGATTATCTAAATATTTGTTCAAGTTCAAGACTTAAAGTTGGTTCTAATGTAAATAGTTACACTTATGTTAAATCTATTGCAGAAGAGATTCGTGGTTTAGCTGTTGAATATTCAGTTCCAATTGTTACAGCAACACAAACCACTCGTTCAGGTTATTCAAATTCAGATGTTGGTTTAGAAGATACATCAGAAAGTTTCGGTCTTCCAGCTACAGCAGATTTAATGTTTGCTCTTATTAGTACTGAGGAACTTGAAAAGTTAAATCAGATAATGGTGAAGCAATTGAAAAATCGTTATAATGATCCAGCCATGTATAGAAAGTTTGTTGTTGGTATTGATAGATCAAGAATGAAACTTTATGATGTCGATCAATCAGCACAAGATTTAGTTGATTCTGGACATGATGATGAAGAAGATGATTTAGAAGAAACAATTGTTAAATCTCCATTCAAATTCAAAAATAAATTTTCTGATTTTAAATTCTAATAAATATTTAATAAATATTTCAAGGAGTTTGCGAATGTTCAAAGAAGAAGCTGAAGGTAGAATGATATTAGCTCAACTGGAAAAAATTTCTAAGTTATCAGCAGCATTAATGGATAAAATTTCTGATTCTGATGACTTAGAAGGTTGGGTTCAAAATAAAATTGATTTGGCAGAAGATTATATTCAAACAGTATATGATTATATGACATATAATTCTGATTCAGTTTCTGAAGATGTTAATGAAGATTTGCGTAAATGGTTTAGTAAAACTGATCCAAAAGGTAATTGGGTTAGAATTGGAACCGATGGTGAAATTAAAGGAGATTGTGCTAGAGAAGAAGGTGAAGGTAAACCAAAATGTTTACCCAAACAAAAAGCAGACTCTATGAGTAAAGAAGATAGAGCAAAAGCTGCTAGAAGAAAGCGCAGATTAGATCCACAAGCAGATAGACCAGGAACCGGAAATAAACCAATAAACGTAAAAACAGAAGAAGTTGAATATTTAGAAGAAAAGAATGTTCCTTCCAATGCTAAATTATGGGCTAGAGCAAAAGCTTTAGCTAAACAAAAGTTTGATGTTTATCCATCAGCATATGCTAATGGATGGGCAGCTAAATGGTATAAATCTAAAGGTGGAACTTGGAAAACAAAATCTGAACAATTCATAAAAGGCACAAAAATGAAAACATTTAAAGAGTTTAGAGAAAGTTTGAATGAATGTGGTTGTGATAGTGTTATTGTAGAGAAGTCACCAAATGATCCAGAAATTGAAAAATGGATCAAGTCAAACAAAGCAAGATTCAAGAAAGAATATGGTGAAAAGAAAGGAACAGAAGTTCTTTACGCTAAAGCATGGGATATGTATAATAAGAAACATAAGAAGTAACTAACATGCTATCATTAAAAGAATTTTTTCACTTACTAGAAAACGAATTAGAAGACTTAACTGAAGAGGAAAAGAAAAAAAATCCTCCTCTAAATAAACCTATGAGGGGTGATCGCAAAAAGTATAAAGTATACGTCAAAGATCCAAAAACTGGAAATATCAAAAAAGTTGAATTTGGTGATCCAAACATGTCAATTAAAAGAGATAATCCAGAAAGAAGAAAAGCTTTTAGATCAAGACATGGTTGTGATGATCCTTCAGTTCCAAAACCAAAAACCAAGGCAAAATATTGGGCTTGTAAGTTTTGGCAAAAAAGTAAAACAGTATCTTCACTTTTAGGTAAAAAATAATGGCTGGAATTACAATAAAACAACGCAGAGGAACCACAACAGAGCATTCATCTTTTACTGGCGCATCAGGTGAAGTAACTGTTGATACAACTAAAAAAGTTTTAGTTGTTCATGATGGTTCAACTGCTGGTGGATTCCCACTAAATAGAACATATAGTGTTACATTTACTGCTCAAACAACAGTAACTGTTAATCATAATTTAAATACATCAGATATTATAGTTGCTTGTTATAATGGTTCTAACGTACAAATTACACCATCTTCAGTAACTATAAATACTAGTAATAGTTGCACAGTAGTTTTTTCTGGTGCAACAACTGGAAAAATTGTAGTAAAATAAAACTTGAAACTATGTGTCTAAAAGAGCATAATTTATATTAAATGAAAAGGATAAAATAATGAAACTATCACTTGCACAAATTAAGAATGCAGAACCTGTCGTAGCCAAGCTACTAAATGTTGAGCTACCAATTAAGGTGTCTTATAGATTTACCAGAATTGCAAAAGCTTTTGCGGAAGAAATAAAGTATTTTGAAGATTCTAGAATGAAGCTTTTTGATAAGTATGGTGTAGATCAAGAAGATGGAACACGAAAAATTAAGGATGAATATCAACAGCAATTTTTTGCAGATTTAACATCTCTTCTAAATGAAGAAGTAGATTTTAAGTTTGATCATAAGATTGATATTAACCTTTTAGAAGATGTAAAGCTAACTCCAATTGAACTAAGTTCACTTGAACCTTGGTTAGATAATGTTGAGTTTGTAGACGAAGTAGCTGATACCGCTACAGTTTAATTAAAATCCACCAGTAGGTAAATACATGGGTAATATAGTTTTAAGAAAAAATAGAGTCACAGCGAACACTTTAATTGGTAAAGTTGGTGAACTAACAATTAACACAACTGATAAAACTCTCTATATTCATGATGGTTCAACTACTGGTGGATTTTGTTTATTTAGATACAACACATCTAGTGCAATAACATCAGGGGAGGTGCCGTTTTCAAACGGCACCCAAGGTGTTTTACAGACTAGTTCTAATTTAAAATGGACAAGTCCAAACTTATTAATTAACACCTATAAAGCATTTCATTCTGGTAATTTAGTTGCTGGAACTGCAATTTCAATTACAGAATCACCAACAAATACATTTACTGTAGCAAATACTGGTGTAACAAGTATTACTGCTGGTACTGGTATTTCAATTACAGGGTCTACTGGTTCAATAACTATTAGTGCTACTGGGGGTGGTGCAACTGGAATTTCCGGTGTAACATCATTAGAAGGTTTAACTGGAGCATTAACATTCGTTGATGGAAATATTACTTTTGGAACTAGTGGTTCAACACAAATTACTGCTACAATTTCTTCCACACCAGCAAGCACATTAACTGGAACAATTCCATCTGGTGTTTTGGGTAATTCTACAGTTAATATTGGATCTACTGCTGTTGCATTAAATCGAGCATCTGCTAATTTGGCATTAACTGGTATTTCTAGTGTACAATTTCCAGGTTCAACATCAGGCACAATAACATTACAAGCAACAGCAATTGCTGGAACTACAACAATTACATTACCAGCTACATCTGGAACATTAGTATTATCTGGTTCAATTGTTAATGCTGATATAGCAACTGGTGCCGCAATTGCTTATTCTAAATTATCACTTTCAGGAACAATTGTAAATAATGATATAGCAACTGGTGCCGCAATTGCTTATTCTAAATTATCATTATCAAATTCAATTGTAAATAATGATATAGCAACTGGTGCCGCAATTGCTTATTCTAAATTATCATTATCAAATTCAATTGTAAATGCAGACATCGCAACTACTGCCGCAATTGCTTATTCTAAATTATCATTATCAAATTCAATTGTAAATGCTGATATTAGTACAACAGCAGCAATTGCAATTACTAAATTAGCAGCATCTACAATTTCTGGTGTTTCTCTTGGAAATAATTTAAATACATTAACATTTGGCTCATACTTAACAGGAACTTCTTATAATGGATCTGCTGCAAGAACAATTGCTGTTGATGCAACAACAGCAGCTACAGCAAGCAAAGTTGTAGCAAGAGATGCAAGTGGAACAGTTTTTGCTACAACATTTTCAGGTTCAGGTGCTTCACTAACAAATATTCCAAATGGCGCATTAACTAATTCATCAATTACGGTAAATGGAACTGTAATTTCATTAGGTGGTTCTGGAACAGTTACCGCAAATACAACAAATTCAATAACATTTGATAATTTAGGAACTGGTGCTGTTTCTGGTTCAACTTTTAATGGATCTGCTGCACAAACAATTAGTTATAATACAATTGGCGCACCATCAACAACAGGTACAAATGCTTCAGGTTCATGGGGAATTTCTGTAACTGGTTCATCTGCATCATGCACAGGAAATGCAGCAACAGCAACTGTCTTACAAACAAGTAGAACATTTTCATTAACTGGTGATGTTACTGCATCTGCTGTTTCATTTAACGGATCAGGTGACGTTCAATTATCAACAACAATTGGAAACGGTACAGTTACTTCAGCTAAATTAGCATCATCTTTATCATTAACTACACCGACATTAAGTTCACCAACTATTTCTGGAGTTATTTCTTCTGGTCCACAAGGAAATAAAACAATAATTGTAGATTATGTTCCTACAAGTGTTAGTGCTTCAGTTTCAGTTGGATATGGTTATACAGTTAATGCAAATTCAATAACATTAACTTTACCAAATACCAGTTTATCTGATGGTGATAGAATTTCGTTTATTCCAGGAAGCAATTTAATTAACAGTTATACAATTTCCGGAAACGGAAATGCTATTATGAATACAGATACATCACTGACAATAGATTTAGCTGTTCCTTTTGATTTAATTTGGAATGGAACAAATACAAGATGGGTCTTAGGATAAAAAATAGGATAAATATATGGCAAATTTAAGTTCATTTACAAGCGGTGGCGGAATTAAATCTATTCAACGTGGCACTGTTGACACAACAAATACATCAGCAGCAGGACCACATACAGGAACTATAACTGTTACTTCTGTAACCACTTCAAAAGCTTTTTTAATAATAGAAAATGCTAGTCATTATAAAGTCGGTCCAGCTTTAGGGGGAAGTTATGGTGGTTCAACATATCCACTACCATATCTTGGTGTTCAAGCTGTGCTAACAAATGGCACAACTATCACTTGGACTAGTGGATCAACAGTAGCATATACTTATGATGGTATTGGAACCCCTTCATATGAAGCTAGAGTTAAATTTGCATGGACTCTTATTGAATATAATTAGAATTGTGTAATCATATTTACAATAAATACTTTACATGAACTCAGATAAAAAACTAACTGAGCTATTTGAAATAGCTGAAGAAATTGAGAATACTCAAGTTATGAAACCAAAACAAGTAGAAGTTATTCTCTCGGGAGAAGAAACTTCACATGAAAAATTAGACACAGATTTTGAAATTGTTCGTAAAAATTATATGAATCTAATCTTAAAAGGATCAGAAACATTGAATGATCTTTTAGAATTAGCTAAAGAAACTGAACACCCAAGAACATATGAAGTTTTATCTGGACTAATATCAACATTATCTACACTTAATAAAGATTTAATTGAAATACATACAGCTAAATCAAAAATAGAAAATGTTCAACATGTGAACAAAACTCAGATTACACAACAAAACGTTTTCGTTGGTTCCACTAGTGACTTACAAAAGATGTTAAAGAAAGCAACAGAAGAACCAGAATAGATAAATAGTTATATGAAATCATTTAAAGAAATTCGTCAAAATTTATCAGAAGGTGTACAAGGAATTGATGCTATTATGATTTCAGTTCCTTTGATGATTCGCTGTATGGAATATGCAAGAGAAGATGCAAAATCTGATCTTGACTTACATTTAGCTATGGAAAGAATGCTTCAGGTAGCTAAAACAAAAGGTTCTAGACCACTAGACTCAAACGATTACAGAAGAATTTTCAAAAAGTAATATGATAAAAGATTTACCACAAACACTAATCGACGCCGTAAAAGAAGTTATCAATAAAAAACAAAAAAAAGATGATAACAAACTAAGTGGTGAAAAAGAAGAAATTATCATAAATCCACAACCAAATTTATCAGCAAATAAATATCATACAGATAGAATTTTACAGTAGGATAAAGAAATGAGTCTTCTAAGTTACATTTTAGAACGTAAATATCTTAAAGAAGCTGGTTCACAAATTACAAAGAAATCCTTAAAGGGTGGAGAATTAGTTGTATTCAGAAGCCAAAAGGGTTATCACGTTCAAGCAAACAATAAGAAATCTAACACATCAAAAACTATCGCCAATTACCCTTTCTTAAAATATAAAGAAGCAGAAGCAAAGAAATTAGCTATGGACTTTGTTAATGCTTATAAAACAAAGGGTGTAGAAATACAGTAACGTGGTTCTGAATAAGAATAATTTCTTGATGTACTGCATCAAGAATTATGAAAATGTAGCATTAGATGAAAAAGAGTTTCGAGAAGATTTAGAACGAATTAAATATCTTAGAAAGTTATTTAAAAGATATAAAGCAAAAAAAATATTAAAAGAACGATTAATATTAAATCATTTGGTAATTTTATTTAATGTTTTTAATCATGACGCAGCAGTAAAAATATTATTTTTCGGTGTTGAAAAAGAATATTGGTCATCATTAAAAACATTTTTATTATTTTTAAATTATATGCCAGATAAAATTGATGGGATTTCTGACTTGCCTCTGTTGTCATCAGAAATCCCAATTGATTTATATATAGTTAATAGGTTAAAAAATATATGAAAAGCTATAAAACATTCCTAGAAGATGCACCAGCAAATAATGTTGGTGATGGAAAAATTGCAGGAACAGGTGGTGCTGCTGGCGAACCTGGAGTTTCTGTATCAGCACAAAAACGTCACCAAAAAAGAAATAAAAAAGCAGCCCCAAAACCGTTCGCTGGACATAAAGTTTTTCAAGTTAATTCCACAGTTTATAATCGTTCTCTTCTAGGAAAAGTTGCTAGAAGATGGTGGACAACATTTGTAGGTAATGATGAAGTTGGTCAACAAATAAAAGAATATGCAAATGAAAATCCAAATAAAGCTATAATTATTCAAGATGAATTAACTGGTGCTATGGTCTATTTAAGACATCCAAAGAAAGGCAAATAAATGGATTCAGCAGCAGAACTTCAAGTCAAAGTCGGAATTTTGGAAAAAGAGCAGGAACATCAACAAAAATATCTAGATAGAATTGATATTGCTATTGAAAAGTTAGAAGAAATTTCAGCAAACACTGTTAAAATTATTGCTCTACATGAACAAAAATTAGATTTACACACAACTACCGATAATCAAATTCAAACTCAAATTGATGATTTAGATGCAAAAATTATAAAAAATGAATTGACCACATCAAATACATTTACTACCATAGATATTAAATTAGATAATTTTGAGAAAAAAATTGATTGTATATCCACCGATGTAAATTCTCTAAAAACAGATTTAGAAAAAAGAATTTCAAATTTGGAAAAATATTTGTGGTTAATTTCTAGCATATGTGGCGGTCTTTATTTAATTTTATACAACATAGACAAAATTAAATTGTTTTTTCAATAAAAGTTTGTCTCCCACTTGACAAACCTTTTTTGTCATGCTATACTAGTGATAGATTATGTTTCTTATTGATAAAAAGTATATTGATATGATGAGCGGCAATCTGCCGAAATTCTCGTGGACTAGCTCAAATACAGCAACATGCAGATGCCCAATCTGCGGTGATTCCAAAAAAAATCCGAATAAAAAGCGTGGTTATCTTTACGAACGTGAAGGATACTTTTACTATAAGTGTCATAATTGTGGTGTATCTCATTCATTAAAACGTTTTATTGAATTAATTGATCCATATCTATATAACGAATATGTAATGGAGCGATATAAAACTAATGTTGTGTCTTCTATTGTAATTGCTAAAACTAAACCTGAATTTGATTACAATCAGATTTATCGTGAGAATAAAGTTGACACAATTAAACAAGAATTTTTAAAATTTTCTACACCATGCTCAGAATTATCTGATAATCATTTTTGTAAAACTTATTTACAAGATAGGAAAATTTCATCTGATAAATTTTCTGAATTATATTTCACTGATGATTTCAAGAAATTTGCAAATCATTTTGGAAACACTGAAACAAAACTACAAGAAAAAGAACAAAGACTTATTATTCCATTTTTCAATGCTGATAATGATTTAATTTGTTTTCAAGGTAGAAGTTTCTCGAATGTTGGTAATCGTTATATTACAATTAAAGTAAAAGATGAACATAAAATTTATGGCATGAATAAAGTAGATATTCTAAAGACTGTCTACATATTAGAAGGACCAATTGATTCAATGTTTATTGATAATGCAATTGCTGTAGCTGGTTCCGAATTCCAAAGTGCTATCAAAAATTTCACATTTGATTATGTTTGTGTTCTTGATAACCAACCTAGAAATAAAGAAGTAGTCGATAATTATTTTAAACTAATTGGTAACAATCATAAAATTGTTATTTGGAATGAATCTTTTTCTGACAAAAAAGACATTAATGCAATGATTTTAGATGGTAAGTCGAAAGAAGAAGTGTTTAATTTTATTAAACAAAATACATTTTCTGGACTTCGTGCTAGAGTTGAATTTAATAAGTGGAGAAAAATATGAAATATTGGCAATATGTTTATCCTTCTGATGGTCATTATAATTATGGTGTTGAAACATATTCTGATGATGACATTATTAATGAATATTGGGATTATTGGAAAGATAAAATGATTTGTCAGGAACTTGAAGAAGAAATTAGTAGAGAAAATTGTATTGATGATTGGGTAGTAATTAATTGGGCATTTGAAATTACAGAAGAAGAATATAAAAAAACAAAAGGGATTTAATATGTATACATATAACGCAAAAGTTGTAAGAGTGGTTGATGGTGATACCATTCTTTGTGATATTGATTTGGGATTTCATGTTAATATCAGAAAGTCTGTTAGATTGGATGGAATTGATACACCAGAAAAAAATTCAAGAGTTGTTTCCGAAAGGGAAAAAGCAGCTAAAGCAACAGCAAGAACAAAATATACTTTAGAAAACAAAATTGTGTTTATCAAAACAAGACTAGATGATAATGATAAGTATGGACGTGTTTTAGGTTATATTTTCGAAACAAAAAATGATTTGGATAATAATCAATCATTTAATGATAAGTTAATTAATGAAGGATTAGCTTACATTTATGATGGAGGAAAAAAGAATGTATAAGAATTATGAAGATATTCTTTCCGTTAACTTAATTTCCTACACACAACCAGACGATCAATTTTTTAACAACAAATTTCTTCAAGATGGAATCACAAACTTAATTACATATTGTGCAAGAGTTTCTAATCCATCCAATCAAAATAATATTGAAACATCTGACAAGTTAATCAATTATCTAATCAAAAATAAACACTGGTCGCCATTTGAAATGACCAATGTTTGTCTTGAAGTTACATCAACAAGAGATATTGTTAGACAGATTCTAAGACATAGATCTTTTTCTTTCCAAGAATTTTCACAAAGATATGCAGATCCAACAAAAGAATTAGAATTTTGTTTAAGAGAATGTAGACTTCAAGATACAAAGAATAGACAAAATTCAATTTCACTTGATGATGAATTTACAAATTATCAATTGGCTAACACTTGGGAACAATTACAGACAGAAGTAATTAGTATTGCAAAATTAAACTATGAATATGCAATTTCTCAGGGTGTTGCTAAAGAAGTAGCAAGAGTTCTTTTACCAGAAGGTAATACAGTTTCAAGAGTTTATATTAACGGCACAATTCGTTCTTGGATTCATTACATTGAAGTTCGTGATGGTAATGGTACACAGAAAGAACATATGTTGGTTGCTCATGCTTGTGCTGAAGCAATAAATAAAATTTTCCCTTATATTAAGTAGATAATATGAAGTTCATAAATTCAAAAGAATGGTTTCCTGAACACGGAGCATTCCAAACAATTAGAGAAAATAATAGACCTGTCGCTAGACATATGATTTGTGATGAACTTAGAAACGATTTTAAAAATATTTCAAAAAGAATATATGAATCATATGGTTTGCTGCAAGCAGAAACAGATGGTTATTGGGTTTATTTTAGATAGGAGTTTTAGATGCCAGAATATCTAGGTATTAATATTGATTATTCAAGAGATTCTCTCTTTGATGAATTAGGTCTAAAGAGATTAAAAGAATCCTATATGAGAGAAGATGAAACTTCTCCACAAGAAAGATTTGCATTTGTTGCTAATAAATTTGGTTCTAATCCAGAACATGCACAAAGACTATATGATTATGCATCTAAACATTGGTTAAGTTTTTCTACACCAATTCTTTCATTTGGTCGCACAAAGAAAGGCTTACCAATTTCTTGCTTTTTAAATTATATTAATGACACATCTGAAGGATTATCAGATACGTTAACTGAAACAAATTGGTTATCCATGTTAGGAGGCGGCGTTGGAATTGGTTTTGGGATTCGTTCTGCTAGTGACAAGTCTACTGGGGTTATGCCTCATCTTAAAATTTATGATGCGTCTTGTCTTGCATATCGTCAAGGGACTACTCGCAGGGGTAGTTATGCTGCTTATCTTGACATTTCTCATCCCGATATTATTAATTTTATTGAGATGAGAAAGCCAACCGGAGATCCTAATCTCCGTTGTCTTAATATGCATCATGGTGTAAATATTCCAGATGCATTTATGGAAATTATTGAAAATTGTATGAAAGATCCAAATTTCGATGATACATGGGAATTAAAAGATCCAAATACAAATGAAGTGAAGGAAACAATTTCTGCAAGAGAACTTTGGCAGCGTTTACTTGAAATGCGTATGCAAACAGGCGAACCATATTTTCACTTTATTGATGAATCAAATAGAAAGTTACCAGAATTCTTAAAAGAAAAAGGTTTGAAAATTAATCAATCAAATCTTTGTTCAGAAGTTATTCTTCCAACATCTTATAAAAGAACTGCTGTTTGTTGTTTATCATCTGTAAATGATGAATATTTTGATGAATGGAAAAATGATAAATTATTTCTTGCAGATGTTGCGGAGATGCTTGATAATGTGCTACAATATTTTATAGATAATGCTCCAAAGACAATTTCCAGAGCAATCTATTCAGCAAAACAAGAACGTTCTATTGGTGTTGGTCAATTAGGTTTCCATGCATTTCTACAGTCGAAGATGATTCCTTTTGAATCAGTTGCTGCTAGAATTGCAAATAAAATGATTGCGAAGCATATTCATGACGAATTAGACAAAGCAAACTTTGCTCTTGGTACTATTCGTGGTGAAGCTCCTGATGCTGTTGGAACAGGAAAGAGATTTTCCCATACAATTGCAATTGCTCCAAATGCTTCTTCTTCAATTATCATGGGAAATACTTCACCTTCAGTTGAACCATACAAAGCAAATGCTTATAGACAAGATACACTTTCTGGATCTTATTTAACTAAAAATAAGTTCTTGAATAAAATTATCAAAGAAAGAGTTAGTGAAGATTCACAAGAAATCTGGTCATCTATTATTGCTAATGGTGGATCAGTTCAACATTTAGATATTCTTTCAGATGATGAAAAACTTGTATTTAAAACTGCTATTGAAATTGATCAGCGTTGGATTATTGAACATGCATCAGTTAGACAAGAATATATTGATCAAGGACAATCTATTAATTTATTCTTTAAGCCTGACGTAAATGTTAAATATCTTCATGCTATTCATTTCTTAGCATGGAAGCAAAAGTTAAAAACACTTTATTATTGCAGATCAGAAAAGATTGCAAAAGCAGATAAAGTATCAGAAAAAATTGAAAGAAAGAGAATTGAAGAAATTGACATGAAGCAACTAGCAGATGGTGAAAGTTGCATTATGTGTGAAGGTTAAATATGGCATCATTTATTCAAGAATTAATTAGCGCAAAACTTTCTTATGAAACAAAACTGGCAACATTAGAGGAAATGGTATTTCATCTATTTCCAGACGAAGATATAGACGATATTGAATTTGATTGGTATGATTCATCAATCTGTATTAATTTATCAAAATCTTATCCAAAAGAAAAATTTATTCAATTATTTGATATGGGTTTAGAAAAAATCCATATCAAGAAAACAGCAATTTTCGAAACTATATCAAAGGACTAATATGACTAAGAAAAAGAATCAGTTAAAATTAACAGATGAAAGAAGTTATTTTAAACCTTTTACTTATCCTTGGGCATATGAAGCTTGGTTAAAACATGAGCAGTCTCATTGGTTACATACAGAAGTAGAAATGCTTCAGGATGTAAAGGATTGGAAACAAAAATTAACAGAAAATGAAAAATACTTTCTTACACAAATTTTCCGCTTTTTCACGCAAGGTGATATCGACGTTGCATCTGCTTATGTCAACAACTACTTACCATTATTTCCGCAGCCTGAGATAAGAATGATGTTGCTTGGTTTTGGTGCAAGAGAAGCTTTACATGTTGCTGCATATTCGCATCTTGTAGAAACTCTTGGTTTACCAGAAACCACTTATAATGAATTTCTTGAATATAAGGAAATGGCTGAAAAGCACGAATATATTCAAGAAATTTCTGATTTAGAACCAAATGAAATTGCAAAACAAATTGCATGTTTCTCTGCATTTACTGAAGGAATGCAATTATTTTCTTCATTTATTATGTTACTAAATTTTCCAAGACATGGTAAGATGAAGGGCATGGGTCAGATTGTAACATGGTCTATCGTTGACGAAACAATGCACACAGAATCAATGATTAAGTTGTTCAGAACTTATATCTCAGAAAATCCAGATATTTGGACTGATGAATTAAAATCATCAATTTATACCATCGCAACAAAAATGGTTGAATTAGAAGATAAATTTATTGATCTTTCTTTCCAAATGGGAGAAATGCAGAATTTAACAGCAGATGATGTAAAGAAGTATATTCGTTATATTGCTGACAGAAGATTAATTTCTCTTGGTATGAAAGGTATTTTCAAAGTTAAGAAAAATCCATTACCTTGGGTTGAAGAAATGATCAATGCGCCAATTCATGGTAATTTCTTTGAGCAAAGAGTTACAGATTATGCAAAGGGTGCGTTAACTGGATCTTGGGAAGATGTGTGGGGATAATTCGTATGAATATTCAAAAGCCGCCTGTATTTGATGCGATTGAACATGTTTGGTATATTGAAGACGAGAATGGTAATATTATTAGAGTGACAGATGAATTTTATAGAAACGAGTTAATTAATTGGACTAGGATAATCAAATTATCAGGTAAAGAAATTGACGATGAGATATAAAGGATTTACAAGCATTATAATATGTCACTAATACCAATTGGAACATATCCAGATAATTTTGATATTGAAACTAATTTTTAAAAAGGAATAATATGTATAATAAAAATGACATTGTATCATTTAAATTAATTAATGGTGAAGAAATGATTTCACGATTTATATCGGAATTAGATAATTCTTATATTGTTGAAAAGCCACTTACACTTTTTCAAACACAACAGGGATTATCTTTAATTCCATCTTTAGTCACTGTGAACTTAGATAATGAAATTAGAATCAATAAGTCTGCAATTGCAATTCACGCAAAATCTAGAGATGAAATGATGTCTGCATGGATGGAAGCAACAAGTGGTTTAGTTGCACCAAAAAATTCAAAATTAGTAATTTAAATTTAAAGAGGTAAGAATGGAAAACGAAGATAAAAAAGCAACAGAAACAAAAGAAAAAATTACAAAAATAGAAGAAAAAATTGCTAAATTAGAAAAATCTTTGGAAAAACTAAAGAAGACCTTAAATAACTAAGGTCTTCCCTGTCCACGATATTTTTTAAAACTTCTTTTCTTACTTTTATTCATTGAAGACCGCTTAGGATCACGAATGTCCTGGGCGGTCTTTTTCCATTTTGATCTGCTTTCTAATCTTGTACCTTCATCAAATTTCAATCTTGCCATTAATTTTCTCCTGAAACTATATATAAGAGATATGAAAGAATATTTGCAAGAAGAATTAAAAACAAAATCATTTCTTATTTCTTTTAAATTTTGTGATAAAAAAGTAAGAAGTTACAAGATAACACTAAATAAAGATATAATACCAAAAGAAGCATTTTTAACTATTGGTCCAGAAACAAAATTTGCAACTGTGTGGGACATAGAAAATGAAAAATGGATAGCTTTTAGTTGGGATAAAATTTATAAATTGGAAGAAATAAATGGCACAATATAATAAAACATTACAACAAGTAGAAGCAATTGCACAAGAACCGAGATATGAAATAGTTGTTCTTGCTGATGAAAAAGGATCACAAATTGATAATTATAATCCATTAGATATTAATATTTCTAATGGTCAAATAGATGCATTTGGTAGAATAAGAATTTCAGATCAATTTACATTAGGTGATTATAAACATCTTTATGGAATTGATCCAAATTTTCTTGATGTAATAACTTCAAGTGCTACTATTACACATCTTCCAAATCAAGCTTGTGCCAGATTAGCTGTTACTTCAACTCCAGGCAGTAAAATAATCCATCAAACAAAATTTTATCATCATTACATGCCAGGAAAAAGTCAATTAATTAAAACGACTTTTAATTTTTATGCAGCAACTGCTGGAGTAAGAAAAAGAACAGGTTATTTCGATGCCAATAACGGAATATTTTTTGAACAAACAGGAACTGGTGAATTAGCTTTTAATATTAGAACTTATGTTTCAGGATCTACTGACGATTCTACAAATAGAGTTACGCAACAAAATTGGAACATAGATAAATGTGATGGAACAGGAAGAAGTGGTTTTAACTTAGACATAACCAAAACACAAATTTTCTTCACAGATTTCCAATGGTTGGGTGTTGGTAGAGTTCGTTGTGGATTTGTACATGATGGTAAAATTATAGTTGCACATGAATATTATAATTCAAACAACAAACCAACAGTTTACATGTCAAATCCAAATCTACCAATTAGATGTGAAATAGAAAATGTAAATGGTTCTTCTGCTGCATATATGGATCAAATTTGTTCAACTGTTGTCGCAGAAGGTGGTTATGCTGAAGTTGGTCAAGATTGGGCAACTGCTTCACCTTCACTAAGAACTCTTAGTGCATCATCAACACTTCCAATATTAGCAATTCGTTTAAAAAATACATTTAATACATATGAGAATAGAATGATTGTTAGATTAATGGCAACAAATGTTTTTAGTGATGGTGAAAATATACATTATAAAATTATAAAACTACCTAATGTTTCTAATTTAAGTGGTGGATCTTGGAACGATGTACATACAAACAGTGGAATTGAATATAATGCAACAGCTACATCATATACAGATGGCGAAGAAATAGATAATGGTTATGTTTCAGCAGCATCACAAAACGCAAACAAACTATATGGAACATCTTCTCCAGCAAAAATAGGTCCAACAGCAAAAAAGAATTATATTGTGCAAAATTATACATCAACAGATTCAGAAATTTATGTTGTTGTAGCAAAAAATCTTTCAACAGTAAATTCAACAGGTGTTGGTGTTGGGATGCAATGGAGAGAAATATATTAAAGAGGTAAAAACATGGATGAGAAAATTTTAAATTATTTTTTGAACAACGCTTCACCAGCACAAATTATAGATTTTCAAAAAAAGAAAACCATAACACAAAAGTATAAATATCTTTTGCAGTTTGATTGGATAAATCAAGATCAATACACAAAGTATACAAGGAAGAAAAATGAAAACAAAACTTTATTGCGAAGTGTGTGATTTAGAATTTACAGTAAATGCAAAAAACACATCAGTGCCAGTAAAATTCTGCCCTTTCTGCGGCACACACGACGAAGAATCTTTTGATTTTCTAAAAGATGACGAAGACGATTATCCAGAAGAACCTGAAGATGAATATTAATGACGAAGTACATCAATGCTTTATATTGGAATTGATTATTCTATAACATCACCCTCAATTTGCACATTCTATGGAGACAAAAAATCTTTTGATCCTAGAATGTGCAATTTCTTTTATTACAACAAAACAAAACAAATTTCTCCTCTTGAATTTGTACACCAAACAACACCACCAGAAAATTACAAATCCCCAATCAACAGATTTACCTTAATAGCAAACTGGACAATTAGATGCATTGATATAACAAAACAAGCATATGATTATCCAGAAACTATGATAATCATAGAAGATTATTCATTTGGATCAAAAGGTAAGATATTTGAATTAGCAGAAAATTGTGGAATAATGAAATATATGTTAGAAGTGGAAAATTACAAATATCAAAAAATTGCTCCTACCACATTAAAGAAATATGCAACAAGTTCAGGTAGAAGCAATAAAGATGATATGTATGATAAATTTTTTGAAGAAACACAGTTAAAGCTAAAAGAAACATTCTCAAAAAAGAAAATTAAAATATCTTCACCTGTATCAGATTTGGTAGATAGTTATTACTTGTGTAAATATCTGGTGTTTCCACCAGAATAAAAACATCTGGTGTTTCCACCAGAATAAAAACATCTGGGGAAAAAATTCTGGGGGAAAAATTTTTGGCGGGAAAAATTTTGGGGGGAATTTTTTTATTTTTTTAGATTGTGTTAGGTTGGGTGTGTTTTCTGGGGAAAAGAAATAAAGTTTTTTAAAGTGGGGGATAATACATAATACCCTACCGGGGGAGTACTAGTACTCCCACTTTAAGGTTGTGTTAGTACTAGTACCAAAAGGGGCTTAAGCCCCTTTTGCCAGCCACCAGTCGCATGATTGTTTGAGTATAGTTTGGGCCTCACCCAAAACCCAATCACGGTGATCGTCGCTCATCTTATAGTAAGGATCAATCCGGAGATTATCCAGAATCGTTTGAAAAAATTCGGGATTGTTTTCGTTCCCCACAATTAAATCAGCATACGCCAGCAAAATTTTGCTGGCGGAGTTGCGGTCATTCAACATCTTCAGTAACTTTTCCATAATTCATTCTCCCATGAAAACGTGGTTTCTGTCAATGAAAAAAAGGGGGTTTCCCCCCTTTTTTTCTACTCAAACGTGATAACGTTGAAACCCAACGCCTTGAAAATATCGGTCAATTCTTCGACCGATTCACCGTCCCATTCCGGCTCAAACTCCGGAAAGTTCCATTCCCCCTCAGCCATCATTTCCTGCAATTCCTGATCCGTAGGACCGGACATTTCCTCGCAGTTAATCTGCGTGTCGAAATCGTCAAATTCGAAATTGTTGGTCATTTTCCTTTTCCTTTTCCTTTTCTGTAGTGGTGTATCCCCTACACCTATAGATTACCACACTATCGGACAGAATCAAACGAAAAATGACGGGAAACGATATTTTTTTCGTTTCCCGTCATGACGGGATTAGATCCCGTGGATTCGTTTCCACGTCACCCAAGTAATAGCTTGAACCTGAGATGCGGACAAACCAACAATTCCCGCTACCATCCGGTATGCGGAAATAATCGCAGAACGTTCCCGTTCTGCGATATGCGGCATTGTCGCTACAGTGTAGCGATAGCCTACCGCAACGCTATAGGCATGAACGTCTACGGTAACCTTATCGTCACCGTTCTTATCACCGTTGCGGAGGTTATCAGCAAAAGCCGTAACCTTGGGACCGCTCAAAATATGGCGAAACGGTTCGTTCCGTTTGTCTGCTAACAGGATAGCAGCTGCCTTGTCGATGTTGCGACGATAGCCCGCAACACCGGACACTAACGATAACGGCTTATCGTTAGCGATAGCGTCGGCCAAAATATCAATTCCATTCAAATTTGAAGTCCAACGGATACCCGGCGATAATGCGGCAGTTGCATCAACTACCGCATCGAACGAAAAGTTAGAAACACGGGCAATAACCCGTAATTGTTCGTGGGCGGCGGTGTACCATGCACCCCCGGAGCGTTTTTCTTCCGGCGTCGCCATATTGTAGACGGCGAGGATGTTGGTCATGAAATCGTTGGTCATACGAAAAATGGTCATTTTTTCCTTTTCTGTTTGGCGCTGGCCTCAACTCTTATAGATTACCATAGGCCAGAACTAAACTGCAATACCCTACCACGAAAAAACTACATAAATTCCATAAATACCCCCCATAAGGAAAACGAATGATAGCGCATCCAAAATCATATTGATAACGTTGTTTTTCATACTGTTATTCTCTCATGAAAAAATGGGGATTGTCAATCCCCATTTTCATTATTTTCCATATCTTCAATGACTTCAATCATCTCACGGTACAACGGGCAATAGTTCCAGTGACCAACATGATGTCCCAACATCAAATCGAAATGCTCATATTTTTCACCGTTCCACTCCCAACGGGAATGGATTAAATTATATTCATTCCCGTTGTGATAGACCGTCATGATTTTTTCTTCAATGTAATTTTGTTCCATGAGTCAATGGTATCAAGGTCAGAAAAAAATGTCAAGAAAAAAACAAAAAAAATTTTGGTACTATCGGTCCTGGTGCCAGTACTAGTACCTCGCCAGGTCTGGTACTATTGGTCCTGGTGGTACTATCGGAAGGGGATGGGCGTACTAGTACTAGTGACCAGTTAGTACTAATGCGCCCATCCGCAGTACTAGTACCGTTGACCAGACGGTACTAGTGGTACTGGTAGGCAAAGGAACTACCAGTTAATCTTCCCAAACAAACTTCGCAGAATTTAACTTAACTTGCCCCCATTGGTCAACTTGCCAACTCATTCCGGCCCAATCAAACAACCAATGTTCCCACAAGTTAGACCAACGCATGTTTGCGAGAATAATCTTCGCATCATATGATCTGAACTTCTCTTGAATTGAGGCGACAATCTCAGGCGTGGGTGTCATATGTTCCTATCTTAGCACGATGTGTTCAGGTTGTCAACCTGATGTGTTCAAATTTCCTTTTAATTAAGTCCTTTTCCGGCATTATGCGTAGGTCATCAATACTTTTGGAGGGGTACAAACGACCCTTACGCATTGACGGAAAAGGACTTAATTAAAAGGTGGGGCTACTGCCCCACCTTCTTGCTGATGTGACGGGCGATAATCTTGCCCGTCACCTGATTGCGAACACGCTTCTTATTGCCATTCTCAGCAACAATCTGGTTGTAGAGGTACATAACAGCCCCAAGATTGGAGTCCACCAGATTGATCGTGGTGTACTTGGACTTGTCCACACCAACTTGAATCTGGTAGCCAGTGTTGGGGGTGTTCTGAATCGCACCCTTCTCATTCTGGAAGGAAGCGGTCTGGAAGTTGAAGGTCATCTGCATTTTCGTTTTTTCCTTTTCTATCAGGCTTGCCCTGACTCTTTTAGTATCTCACAGGTTCGGTTGCTTGTCAACAGTTTTCAGAACTTTTTTTCTTGGGGGAGGTTATTCCTCCCCCATCCCCTCATCGCCACCATCCTCATTTTCTACATCACCCACAAACTCAACTCCCGGCCAGTAGAAAACATATCCATAACCCATGTTATCCCATTTCACATTGGTTGGGACGTAAACGTTTCTACGTCCCATTTCATACATCACATCCAAAATCTCAGCCATTGTGTCAACCACAATGGCAAGGCAAGATTTGCCACCCATATAACGGCCAGAATAGCCCCTGCACTCAAAACCACAATCTTCGAGAAATTCCTGCAAATCGCTTTTCATGATTTTATTCTCCCATACTGGAAGGGGTTTGTCAACCCCTAGAACAACTTTTTGTGAAATTTCACAACTTTGGAAATCGCAGACTGCAAAGTTTTGCAGGGAACTAAGGAAATCTTCTCTTCAGAAAACAACATCAGTTCTTTTTTCTTAGGGTTCCAATCAGCAACCAGTGTGCCATTCAGCAAAAACTCAGTGAAGCAGTAGATGCTGCCACGGTCAAAGGTGTTGATTTCAAGTTTCTGTTTTTCAACCATGATTTATATTACCACGACCCCTCAGAGAATGGCAACAGAAAAATGATGAAAACTAGAAGTTTTTTCTGTTGCCATTCTCTGAGGGGTGTCAGGGGTACCCCTGACACCCAAAACCCCAGGAAGGGCCGTTTCCGGCCCAGGAATCACCTATTCCCCGTAGTAGTCGTAAGACTCATACTGCGATTCATACATCGAATCCAGGTGCTGGTCCTCCAGCTCAAAACTAGGATCTTCAGGATAGTCCTGGAAATCGTCAGAATCATAGATGTCGGCCATTTCAGCCTGAGCATCTTCCCAGGCTTCATTCCGACCCATTTCTTCCAGGTCGTTTTCGTAGAACTCGTAGGTGTCGTAGTCTTCAAACATTCCGTTTTCTCCTTTTGTCTTGGCTCTTGCCCTGACTCTTTTAGTATCGCACGTTGTAGCAGGGAAGTCAACAACTTTTTTTGTTTTTTTGTGGGGGATTTTCGCCCCCCACACTTTACTTCACCTGAACCGCAACCTGTTTGATTTCAGCAACATAGACATCGCCCACATCAAACGTTCCATATGTCATTGGAGACTTCACCGCACAGTACCAGCGAGCGAAGGGGTTTTGCTTTTCCTTTTCCGGAGTCTGATAGGTCTTGAGAACACGCCATTCCCAGGAACCATCAAAACTCTTGAAAATCATATGAGGATTGTCAATCTTGGCAGTTTTGCCGAATGGATTCTTCATATTGTTAGTATCTCACATTCTGGGGGGTTTGTCAACAGTTACCAGTGAAAAAGTCCCCTCTTTTTTTCACCGTTTGCGTAAACCACTAAAACATCACCATCACCATCACCATCACCAAAAACAACAGGATCACCATAAGTAGACGGGACATCATCGCCAACTTCACCAGACCATTTGCTGGACCAGCGATCACCGCAACAAGGGCAGTCAACGCCAGAATCACAACCATCGAAGTAAACACCCTCTACTTCTAAAACACGATTGTTCGCATCTTCGGCGTTTTCAGCCTCAACAACAACGTGTTTTGCTGGTCCGGTGAAATGACCACCTGAATTATTTTGAGAAAAATGGAAGAATTTCATACTTTTAGTTTCTCACATTCTGGGGGGTTTGTCAACCCCCCACTTGAAGTTTTTTTGCTATTCAGCGATTCGGCGTTCAAACACCCCACGTTCCAGAGTGGCAGTGTCAGAACCATCAGTGTGGAACGTGATGGGGAAGTAGTCTTCACCAATCTGAGCATAAACTTCAGTTTCATTCATACCCAAGTCAATCCAGTCACCAACAGCACCAGCGTAAGTCTCAGATTCTACAACATTTTCAGGATTGAAATTCCCAGGAAGGTCACCAACCAGGAAACGCTTGATAGGGAGGGTCGAAAACTTAACTTTCTTCAGAAACATGGTCTTTTCTCCTTTTGTCCTGGCTCTTGCCCTGACTCTTTTACTTTACCACAACCTTTTTCCGGTTGTCAACAGAATTTTTCAAGTTTTTGTGAAAGTCACAAACGTTCCGTTTGCAGTTGGGGCAGTTCAGAATCGAAAGCATCAGGTGTTGTTTGCTCATGTTTTTACTTTACCACAGAAGTTTTGGGGATGTCAAGAGTTTTTTTCAACTCTTTCGAAAAATCCAGCACAGTCGGAAATGCAATAGAAAACAAAGAAACAACCAGGACAATCAACAGAATGTCAAACATCGAATCACTGATAAGCCGTTTCATGAATCCATCATCTCACAGTCTGGGGAATTTGTCAACTACTTAATTGCACAATCTGCTTTCATGGCGAAAAAAATAATAATCACACCGAAAAGATAACCCGCCATGAAAAACGTAAGATATTTGAGTCGAAGTTCTTTTCTTGTCATGAATCCATCATCTCACAGTCTGAGGGGTTTGTCAACCCCAAGAACCAAGTTTTTTCTTTTTTGTTGCGGCAACCAGAACAGCTTCAGAAATCATTAAAAAAACTTCAGAATCAATCACAGTCTGGATTTCCCGCAACTTGTAACCCTTTTGTTGCCAATTGATTACAATGGGTTTCAATGCTTCATACACTTCATCCGCAAGTTGTTGACCTTCAAGAGTTTTTGCTTCATACTCATTGTAAAGCATTATTCTTCCTCCTTCTTGTGCTTGCGCTTGCGATAATTCTTGCTTTTGGTTTTCTTGTCCTGGATAATAGATCCGGTCTTTACACCAGACCGGATCTTAGCAGGATTAAACTTGGGCAGCTTGATGTGTTCAACCATACTGTTATTATCCCATGTGTTCTTCACAATGTCAACTACTCTTCAAGTTTTTTTTGTAAGGCACTGATAATTAAAGGTAATTCTTCTTTCGACAAGGTGATTCTACTCATAATTTTTCCTTGATCGTCATGTTGGCGAATCTCAAACAACCCAAGTCCATCAGCATCATCTGTGACTGCAATATGGTCACCTGTGTCATCATTCCAAATTCTGTAGCAAATTTCCATACTGTGCCGCATTTTTTCTCCTAGTTAAAAGGTGATTTGTATTTCTTACCACATTCAAGGCAACTGTAATGACCATTAACAGGTCTGGTCATCTTTGTGTGGAATTCCCGACAAAACCAAACACTAAGCTTTTGCAGCATTTTGATTATCCTTTAACGTAGACAAAACCAAAATCTGCATCGTCACAAAGTCGATAATAGCCTGAGCGTTCAGGTAATCATCGTCGTTTTCATCGAACCTGCTAATAATCAGGTTCATCAGACCGATTACCTTCATGTTTCCGCTAATCAGATCGTCAATCACATCGTTCATCATGATATTATTATCGCACCTTTCTTTTCGGTTGTCAAGCATTATTTTGTAGACCTAAACCAAGACCTAGACATAGACCTAGACCAAGACCCAGACGCAGACCAAGACCCAGACCCAGACCAAGACCCAGACCCAGACCCAGACCAAGACCCAGACCCAGACCTAGACCAAGACCTAGATCTAGACCCAGACATAGACCAAGACCAAATATTTCTTTTGTAGATTGATTTCTTGATCATAGTTTATTATCCAATTTCAGAATAAGTCCTAGACACAGACCAAGACCTAGACCCAGACCAAGACCTAGACCAAGTCCTAGACCCAGACCTAGACCCATACAAAGACCAAGACCCAGACCTAGACATAGACCAAATATTTCTTTTGTAGATTGATTTCTTGATCATAAACAAAAAAGTTTGGGGGATTTCTCCCCCAAACCACTAACCCTTCTTACCGATGCCGAAAGACTCAATTGCAGAAGTCTGCACATACCAAGTCTTCGTGGGAAGGTTCTGAGCGTCCTTGTACTTCGAATCGCTGAACGCACCAGTCTCATAAACAATCTTGGCATCGTCCAGAAGGACACAGGTATCGTTCACTCCAGTGAGCGTACCAGCATAGATGTAGTTCGCACAGAACAACATCACGTGCTCACCAAGAAGGGCCACAAGACCTTCACCCTGAACCTCAGTCACAATCTTCTTCATAATCAGTTTTCTCCTTTTTTCTTGTCAGATTTCCTCTGACTCTTTTAGTATCTCACACCCTGTGTGATTTGTCAAGTTTTTTGTTTTTTGTTTTTCTAGCCTCCAACTACCTGCTAGAAATTTTAAGGGCAGGAAGGGCCGTTTCCGGCCCAAGAAATGCTATTCTATATTAGTCGTCCCAGTCATACTCCTGGTAGTCGTCATGATCTTTGTAGTCGTTCCAGTTAATAAGCATAGATATTTGCCTTTCCGTTTTCGATGAAGAGGTCACACCAGGCGGAAGTTTCAATTTTCTTTCCGGTGAGGACATTGATGAAGTAATCTGCCTCATAGGGATTGTAACGAACCGTGTTCCTTTTCAGGAAAAGCTCTTGGTCTTTTTGCCAATCACCTTCAACAAAGGCATGAACATTTTTCTTTTTTTCACGAAGAACACGTTCCCGTCCAGACTTGGAAACAGTGAACTTGGCATTTTTCAGGATGATGGTGTCGGTGTGGGCAATAACCTTGCGGGTTTTTTTGTCCATGACAGAGAAAACTTTCTTGTGAAGGTTGAAGTAGACTTTAACTCTCATGTTTTTATTCTCTCACATTCTGATCAGAATGTCAAGGTTTATTTTGACTCAGACCTAGACCCAGACCCAGACGCAGACCAAGACCCAGACCAAGACCCAGACCCAGACCAAGACACAGACCAAGACCCAGACTCAGACCTAGACCAAGACCTAGACCCAGACCAAGACGCAAACTGAGACTCAGACCCAGACCTAGACCAAATATTTCTTTTGTAGATTGATTTCTTGGTCATGTTTTTATTCTCTCACATTCTAGGTGAAATGTCAAGGGGGAATTTCTTCCCCCTGCAAACTACCAGGATGCTTGGTAGTAATAGGTCGTTCGACCATCAACCCATTCATCCTTGATTTCCTGGAAAAGTTTGATGGCACTTTCTAGGTCGTTCCAGTACCACTCATCAATTTGAATGGAACCAAAGAAAAACCCAGAAACAGGAGGAAACATTTCAAGAGCAATATCTTCTCTCTTAGAGATCAGGACTTCTTTCATGGTTAAAAGAAGATTGTCAACATTTTCCTCATAGAAAATAATTTCTTGACATTCATCCCTACCATCAGCAAGCTGCACAAACCAGTTGTGGAGTGCATTGAACTTGCGGAAATAACCAAGTTCCTCAGTCACATAGGTGACTTTATCCTTCTTGATGTGGGTAGGTTGTCCGTTGTTGGTCACAACAACTTCATACTTGTTTTCCTTGTCGAAAGACCAATTCTGAATGTAGCTCTTGCGGTTGATGTATTGATCAAGTCCCATGATTAAATCTTATCACCATTCAGGATGTTTGTCAAGAAGAATTTTGGTGCGCCCAGCAGGGTTCGAACCTGCGACCCTCTGATTAAAAGTCAGATGCTCTACCAACTGAGCTATGAGCGCACATTAAATTTGGTAGCCCCGCAGGGATTCGAACCCCGATTCTAGGTTTAGAAGACCTATGTCCTATCCATTGAACGACAGGGCCAAAAACTTTTAGGCAGTCTGATACTTGCCCTTGACTTCCTTGTTCAGAAACTTTCCAGAAGAAGGTGCGTTCACCAGATCCTCATAGACCTGAACAGGAACGTCCTTGTAGTCATACTTCTTACCGGAAGTAAACTTCACAGTGAGAATCTGATTGATGTGGTCATAACCAACACCAGAAACAGCGGAACTTTCAAGCTTTACCATATTTATATCCTTTTTTGTGGGTTGTGAGTTTCTCTCACTCACAACCCTAGTATACCACAGAATTACTTCTTACGCAAGCCCTTGTCGATATCAACAGCAGTTTTGAATGCAGGAATATCAAAATGTTCCTTGTATTCATCCAGCGGCATTTTCCGAAATTCATCAACGAAGGAACCTTCAACAATTTCTGCCAGTTCCCATTCACTCATAGATTCAACCAACTTGGTTGCATAAACCTGAGTCAGCAAATCCAATTCTTTTACAGTCAGATCGTTAATCATGTTTTCCTCTACTGTTCCAGTGTACCAGATTCCATGTCGTCTGTCAAGAGTTCAGGGGCAACTTCTGTGATTTCTGCCAGAATATCTTCAGTCCCCATCTGCTCCAAACGTGCATGAATGGATTCATAGGCATGATTGATGAGATCCTCCATGTCCATTGTATCAACAATCAATTCTACATATTCGTTAATGAGGTCGTGCAGTTGTTCGTTACTCATGATTATATCTTAGCACCTTTCAGGTTAGTTGTCAACTCAATTTTTGAAGTTTTCAATCCATACCACAATTTCATATAAGAACGGACTCTTGCCCACTTTCCGGTGAAAGTGATTTGTCGATAACAAGAACCAGTTCTAATACCGGAACAAGGGATTGATTTTTCCCCAGACCTGGATGCAGTCCACACTCTTGAAATGCGTGATTTCATCATGAAACTATATTAGCACCTTTCTGTGTGTTTGTCAAGACCTAGACCCAGACCAAGACCTAGACATAGACTCAGACTCAGACCAAGATCCAGACCTAGACATAGACTCAGACTCAGACCAAGATCCAGACCAAGACCCAGACATAGACATAGACATAGACTCAGACCAAGACTTAAATTTTTGTGTTCTTGATTTCTTCATGATTATATCATACCACAGGCTGATGTGTTCGTCAAGACCCAGACCCAGACCAAGACCAAGACCTAGACCCAGACATAGACCCAGACCTAGACCAAGACCCAGACCAAGACCCAGACTCAGACCCAGACATAGACCTAGACCTAGACCCAGACCAAGACCAAGACCAAGACCAAGACCCAGTCCCAGACCAAATATTTCTTTTGTAGATTGATTTCTTGATCATAGTTTATTAACCAGTTTCAGAATAAGACCTAGACCCAGACCTAGACTCAGACCTAGACCCAGACCAAGACCTAGACCCAAACCCATACCAAGACCTAGACCTAGATCCAGACCCAGACCAAGACCCAGACATAGACCAAGACATAGACCTAGACGCAGACCAAATATTTCTTTTGTAGATTGATTTCTTCATGATTATATTATACCACAGGTGGCCCTTAACGGGCCACCTTGAAACAAGTGGATTTCGCAACTTTCACGAAATCTTCATCAGACTTCGCAAACTTCAGAATTTTCGCCAACTTCAACACCATGCGAAGCGACAATTCCCGCAGCTTCTTGTGGTTGTCCTCCACAAACTGCATCAACGTCTGCTGCTGGTTTTCTTCCAGTCCCAGAGTGTGAAGCATATCGGTGTTCTGAACCACGTCCTTGATTCGGATCAGGAACTCACGGGTATTTCGCAAATTCAAATCCAAGTAGAACGAACGGGAAATCAGTGCCTGATAGTGAGGTGACATTTTGTTGCCCTGCTGGATCATGGCATCAAAATCCCGATTGGTGACGAAAATCACAGAACCACGAAATTCAAACGTGGAAGGAATTTCATCGCCAGCATCATCTTCCCACTTCTTTTCCGTTTTCCAGGAAATCATGCGGCGTTTGGTGCTATCCAAAGCAGCTTTCCAGATGTTCAGACCAACTTCATCATCGAAAACAGAATCAGCGTCATCAATCAGCAAAACACTGTTTTCATGACGATTTTCCCACAACATCCGGAAAATGCCAGTAGGACGAACAAAGCCCTTAACAGGAGTGTAGTTAATCTTCTCATCAAGGAAAGCATTCTCCAACATCATTTCGATGTTGTAGGTCTTGCCGATGCCAGGATTGCCGGAAACAATCATCGACGTGACCTTGCCTTCAATAACAGCTTCCACCATGCGATCCATCGAAGAGAAACCATCACGCTGACGCTCCAGAATTTCCTCGTCAGTTTCCACAACAAGAGGAACAACTTCACCAGGAGCTTCAGCAACACCATTAACATTTCGCAGCACGTTCAGATCGAAGATGCCACGAGAAATCTTACCAAGAGTCCAAAACTTAACAGGAATGCGAACATTGAAAATTTCAGCTTCCTGCTTAATAGTCTTAGCACGAAGAATGGTGCCGCCGTGCTTTTCAGTCATCTGGTCAACGAAGTTCGTGATGTTCATATTGTTAGTATCTCACAGTTTGGTCAGGTTGTCAACTAGCCAATCTGAATAAATTCAGATTTTTTGTTTCGTGCTTTGCCTTTGGCTTTCAATCCAACAATCACGCCTTTGGCATCCAAGAAGCGAAGATCAGTTTCGTCGCCATTTACCACAGGATAGCCCCAATGAGTTTTGGGCAACTTGTCGAAAACAACAGCGACATTAACACCATGCTTCAACGCTTCCAAGCACTTCTCCATATTATCACCACTGAAAGAATAAGTCAAGTGGTAATTTTCAGAAACACGCTCCCAAGGGCGATCCAGTTTAGTGTAATCATAGAACTGGACATTAGGACGTGCAGTGTGCAATGCCTTAGCCAACCAAGGCAGATCAGAAGTTCCATTCGGACGAAAAACAGGAACCAGATTAGATTTTACCGCAGCAGCACAAGCTTTGTCAAGTTCTTTCAAAGCCTGGGCAATAAATTTTTCACGATTTTCAAACAACTTCTTGGTCTTGTTGATGCGTCCATTCTGGACATTAGAGAATGCACCCATGCCAGAAGTGTTCAGGCAGAATGCCAAACATTCTTTAGAAGCACCAGCACAGACCTGATGACCAGACAAATCACCAGGAGCCAGATAAATGATTCCGGTCTGATATCCAAGCTTCTGACCCTTGACCGTTTTTGCGTTTGCGTCGATGTTCCAGATCGTCATATGAAACCAGTATAGCAAACTGAATATCAGACTGTCAACAACTAAATGAACCAGCGACCATTAACTTTCTTTAATCTTCCATTTTCAATATCAGCAACAGTCACTCTTGCCCAATATTTGGCTTCACCGACAATATCATTATCAATTGTAGTACCGGAATCATATTCTTCATCTTCAATAAAAATTGAAAAATTAATGTTGTTTGCTTTCCAAGCATTCACATGAACTTTAATTCCGGTGTTTGTGTGTTGTGTAATGGTAATCATTGATTACAGTATATCACTACCGGATCATTGTTTCAACCAGTTTTCTTCCTTTATAGAAAAAAAGTTTTTCCCAATCATGTTCTGATCTTAACCATAAACATTTAAGAAAGAAAATGAAATTTTCTACATCTCCTTCATTATGAAAATTGGAATATTTAAATTTAATCACTTCATTAGGAAATTGAACTTTCAATGTGATGTACATGTTTTGATTATATCAGTCCAAGAATAGGTTGTCAACTATTTTTTAACAAAATAATTCCAGTTTAATCTTAAAATTTGTTTCTTTAGTAAAGAATTTTCTTTTTTAACTGATAGTGTCATGTGTTCAGTATACCATATCCAGGATTTTGTCAAAATTAATTTTTATTAATCTGAATTTTGAAGTTCTTCAATCTGCATTTTCAATTCATCGACCATATCTTGCAATTCAGAATTAATTTCTCTTAATTTTGCAATTTTTTCATCCCGTTTTTGGATGATATCCATTAAATCGTCGATAATTTTTTCAAATTTTTCAATTTCTTCATCCATGTGTTCAAAATCCCCCAGAATTCTACTTGTTCCAGCCGTCAAAATTCCACCAATCTGTTAAAATTAGCAAAAAAATGATTAAAACGGCTGGAACAAGTAGAATTCTCATGTGTTCAGAAAAAAACTAGCCCTGGACCAGCATCTGCTTAACAGAAAAACCCATAACTTCCTCAATATTCGGAGTAGTTACCATGTCTTCCAGAGTTTCATCGGTGAATTCACCAATCTTTAGCGTTTCTCGAACACATTCATTGTAGGAATCAGCAATAACCAGCGGATTTTCGGTCTGAATCTCATTGTCGAAAGAGCAAAACTTAACGTTCATTATGTAATTATCCTCAGTTTTTGATTTTTTGTAGCTTCTGTGTGTTCGGAACACATCGTCTACTCTTTTAGTATAGCAAAGTCATGTGTTCATGTCAAGTGTTGGCGAAAAAAAGTTGGAAAAAAAATTTTAATATGAAAAAATTTTCAGAAAAAATGGCGCAGCAGTTAAAGTACCCACAACTTTTCAACCATTTTCACAACTTCCCAACTATTTTCACAAATGTGTCATTTTTGACACATTGTGTCTTTTTTTCCACATAAATAGATACCCAAACAAAACAACACCCCACCATTTCTATCGACTATTAGAGATGGGTCACTATTTATTCTACTTTTTTATCCTGTCGAAATACCCTGTCATTCTATCTTACCATAACTTTTCTTTTTTATTGTAGTAATAAATTTTATTTTTTATATTGTGACATTCTTTACATTCTGCACTTAGATTATATTTTCCATCTTTCTTTTTATTATATTGGGAAAATAATTTTTCTTTTTTACACATTGAGCAAATTTTTGTTTGTGGTGTCTCTAATGTATAGTTTGCTGACATCCTTTTTAATTTTCTTGTTATATGTCCTTTTTTAGCAATTTCACTTCTTTCTTCTGGTGTGCTACTCTCCAACCATTTTGTTGCTCTTTTTTTAGCAATTTCACTTCTTTCTTCTGGTGTGCTACTCTCCAACCATTTTGTTGCTCCTTTTTTACCAATTTTACTTTTTTGTTCTGGTGTTAATTTAGCTAATGATGATTCATATCCCTTTTTACCCCCTTTTTTACCAATTTCACTTAATTGTTCTGGTGTTAATTTAGCTAATGATGATTCATATCCCTTTTTACCATTTTCACTTCTTTGTTCTGGAGTTAATTTAGCTAATGCTGTTGCATATGCTTTTTTACCAATTTCACTTAATTGTTCTGGTGTTAAATAATAATTTTTTCCACTTATTGCATAGTTTAAGTTTTTTGGTTTGTCGTGGATATTTTCTCTGATAATTTTTTCTTCTGCAATACCCAAACTAATTCTATTTTTGTGATGTTCGAGAATTATTTTTTTCTTACGTTCTTTGGGCCAGTTTTTTATAATTTCTTTTGCTGTTTTTGGTGATCCCATATAACGACAATCCTGCTCAGGGTTAACTGAGCAGGATCTCTTGCCGAAATAATTATGAATTTCTACATTGTTTTCATCAAGTAGTTCTAGTTTGTAAATGTAGTGATAACAGGACATATTAGAATAATTTTGAAATTTTGTTGAGAATTTTTGTTAATAAATTTGGTTCATAAAGCGAACAATTACAATCTTTGTTTTGTAAATAACAAATTGAAGAACATGGATTGTCTGGATTTTCTTTTGAAAGTTTAGTGTAAACTTCCATATTAAGAGATTTTCTTGCACCATTTACTGGTGAATATTCAATTTTGTAGAATTGTGGATGATTACATTCAACGAATTGTGAATCAAAATGTTTGCAATTTTTACATAATACCATAATACCCCTTTAATTTTAATCTTCGGACTGATAGATAAAGTACAAAATAATTAAAATGATAATAATTAACATTGCATTATTCATTGTGAATGTCCGGAACAAAATTGTTGTTTTTATAGAAATTCTCAAAAAATTCTTCTATCTCTACAATTGAAGAAAATGTTTCACCGGAAAATGACACATTTACACATGTATTGTTTTGTAGATAGAAAGCTACTTCAAATGTGGTGGCGGGACCTACCTTGTTATATAGATCTGTAAATATGTAGTAGTAAATGTTGATGAAATACTTTGTTTTATCATTTTCCTTTACTTTCTTTTGGAAAAACAAATCAGCATATTTGAACATTTGCTTGTCCTTGAAAGGGAAATGCTTGTAGCCGGAATCAATGATATTTTGTGGTGTGAACATAGTTTTTAAATTATTGATTACGTCCATGATCTAAAAGTGTAATGTGCAGTGAAAGATGAAAAAACTGCACCACACTTGGAATTTGTCCATGAATGTAATGTTGATGTTGTCCAAGAATTTTTTCCAGATTGTGATGTTGGATTTCTTTTCAGTGTTGAGATTTTCATCTTATAGTCCATTAAGTAGTTTCTTGTATTCTTCTTTAAATGTTTCATTTTGCCAAATTTCATTAGCAATGAAAAATGCATCTTCAATTGGAGCAGTTTCAACAAGATTTACATGGTTGTCTGTCATGCAACAATATGTGTATTCTTGTGCTGCTTTAGCTGCAAGAAATGTTGTAGCGTAATTAATAATGAATTTTTCTTTTTCTGTCATATAATTATTATAACACTTCCCAACCTTCATTGTCAAGAGTGTAGAAAACATTTTTAATTTCAAATTCAACAATTGCTCTCATGCAGCCAGGACAAGGTTTTGACATTCCATAAATCATTTTGTTCGTTTTCACGTCAGTTTTTGCCCTGCACACAAACAAAGAAACTTTATTGAAATCTTCTACATCCAAATAGCGTAACGCATTTTTAATTGCTGCAATTTCAGCATGAAGGAAAATAGATAAATCTTTATTAGTTGCATATTTAGCCTGTAAAGGAGATGATTTATTTGAATTTACACCAACAGAAATAATCTTGTTTTTGTGGACAATTGCAGCAGCAATTTTAGCACCAGCAATCTTGGGCGTTGCAATAGCAACTTCTTTCAAGAGAGAAAAAACTTTAATGATTTTCTGTTCCGACTTCATACTTTTATTGTATCACAAATATTTTTGTTTGTCACTAGTGATTTTCGACCAAGCCATTGATGAAAAACCTGAATAGGAATTTGATGTTAAATTATTTACTTCTGACTTTCTTTTTCCATATCGACCGGAATATGAATAATTTTGTCCAATTTTTTCGTATCTTAGATTAACACCACTAGAACTTTTACGCTTAGTTTGAAAATCTTTGTAAAAATATTTTTTAGTTTTTGAATACATCATAATTTTAAAACCTGTTCATCATTAACATCCCAATCAGCAAAATAATAATTATTATCATCTAACCAGTCAAAAGAAACATAATTAAATGGTAAATCTTCACATTCACTTGCTTTTGAATAATCATACTTGTGATTGTTGATAAAATTCTTAACAGCGTCAAAATTTGTAATTGTGAACTTTCTCTCTGTGAGAAGTTCCGTGTTTTTGAAAAATTTAACTGTTAACATAATATCAGTATATCACAAAAATATAAGTTTGTCAACTATTCATCAATAAATTCTTGACAGGAAACCATGACCATATTTAGTTCACAAAAGCACTCTGAAATTTCTGGTGTTACCAACCCCTCAATAATATATACATCATCATTTTTTTCAATATCATATGTTGAAGGAATACCAGTGCAATAATAGTCCATATAATCTTCTTTATAGTTAAAAAGACTATTTCTAATTTCAGCTACAACATTACCAGCAGTTCTCCAGGAAACTGAGAAATCCTGATTCTTGTAATCCCATACAGTATTACAAAGTGCTGCATAAAAATTCTGTGCAAAATTATAATCGTCAAACTTGTGAGCAAAAGATGAATTTTTTACATCTTCAATAAAACTTAAAATTGTGTCGTGGTTCATTGTTTAATCCTACTCATGTAATAATTATTTGATCTTGATAGTACCATACAATCTTCTCCAGAAGAAGATATAAATTTTCCTTCAGGTGTGCGTGAAGTTTTTCTTGAATCTGTACCAGATTTTGATTTAGTAAAATGAAGTATATTTTTAGGTTTTGATCGTTTCATTTAAATCTCCACTGGAATTAATTCTTCCTCAAGTATCCAACAAAATTGTAGATTAAAATCATCACGAAGACAATAAAAATTTTCTGACTTTTCTGTACCTGGAATTTGTTTTGTTTTTACAACAATGTAAACGCTATGAGGATTCATCAGCATTGTACTTGCTACTTTAGGAATTACTTTTACTTTGTCTGCGATTCTGTATTTCATACTTACATTGTAGCAGAATCAGAAAGCTTTGTCAAGCTCTCTTCATACATTTTTTGATAAGCAAACAAAGCTTTTTCCTTAGACTTGAGTTCAAGATCAATGTCAAGAGGCATTTCATAGGTGTTCATGATAGATGTTGCATAATCAGAATGCGCCCGTGGATTGCAGGAAATACTTTCATGCAAAGCTTTAGATTCGCTGTAATGGAATAGTGGCTTAGTCTCACCCCATGTAGCATAAGAAAGATGAAATGCAAGAGATTCAGACAAATTATCTTGATGAAAACTATGGTGGAAATAGTCAAATGTGATTGGAGTATGAATATAAGAAAAAATATGCTTGAACAACTGATTAACAGAAAATGCAGAAGCTTTGTCATCATTCTCAACAACAAGACGCTTCTTGGTCTTTTCGTTAAGACGATAAAAATTAGTAATGAAGTTGTCGATAACTTTCTGAGAAAAATTCATACCAACATGGATGTTGAGGCAGTGATAATGATTGGCAGGAAAACCCATCAACTCAAAAACTTCGTTGTGATGATGAAGATCATGAATGGAATTGTCAACAACATTCTGCTTGTCAGAACCTAGCTTGACAAAATGATCTGGATGTGCAGTTACACGAATACCAGCACGTTTAGCAATATCACCAGCAAAACGAAGATTGTAAGAAATTTCAGCAAAATCAGGAAGATCTTCTAGCTTGTACTTGGAGTTCCAAGGAAATAGATCGGAAGACAAACGAAACACCTTGATGTTGTTGCGTTGATTCCAAAGCATGATCTGGATAAGATCAAGAGTATTCTTGTATGCAAGCTCAGATGCATAGGCAATACCACGCTCATTAAACGTAGCTTCTCGCATGGTGCGATTGGTAGTAATACCTTTGTCGGATAGTTCCAGATTAATGCAGCAGTAACCAAATTGAGTGTTCATGAATACATAATATCACAAATTTTTGAATTTGTCAATAAAAAAGCGGAGGAAAACATCTTCCTCCGCTGAGTTATTTTAGTTTATGTCTAATTTACAATCTTTCATTATTTATAATAGTTTAAATTTCACCCTTCTCAAGCATCATGGCAAGTTTATCTGGATTCATCTTTTGCAGATAATCTTTCATATTTTTTACTTTTTTGTCATACATGGCATATAGAGGTGAAGTAAACTTTGTATGTGACATTACTTTTGATACAAATTCTGCTTTTGTTGATGTATTTTTCATACAAACTTCAAATATCTTGTCATACTTAGAACAAATTGAATTTATCATTTTTTTCATTTCTCTATATAAATCTGAAATTTCCGGAAATTCTTCGACAAATTCATCTTTTTCTTTTATTGCCATCACAATACCTTTTTTGAAATCAAATGATTCAACAAAGTCTTGCAGTTTTCTAAAGTTTTTATTTTTAATTTTAATTTTTCTGTTTTTTGAATCTATTACAATTAATCCTTCAATTTCTTTTGGATCTGAATTTTGTACAAATTCTTGTGCTTCTTGTATTGTATTAAATTTAAATGTTTTTGGAAGCATGTGTTCAAAACATTCAAATCTAGTTTCTTCCAATGTAACTTTATTAATAGCTGTTATGAAATATATTTTAACAGTGTTTGTGTTTACAATTTTTTTGTTGAATGGTGATATTATTTCAAATGTGTAGGTGTAACAAGGATCAAGTAAACTAATATATTTTTGTGGAAAGTATTTAAAGAATAATTTTTCTATTTTTGGTTCTTGGACATCATATTTTGTTGATAAGTGCCATTTTTCTTTATGGTTCCACAGATAAACAGTTGTACCATCAATTTTCTCTTCATATCTTAAACGTTTAGATGAGAAAATAGGTTTTGCATGAATTACTTTAGGTGTTGCTGCTATGATTGGAAAATTTTTATCATCAACATCAAGAATTATTCCAGAACAATTATCAATAATTTCATTTGGTTCTGAATTATTATCATAGAGACAAAACTGAAATAAGTTAGAATAATCATTATGACTTTGAACAGATACATTTCTATTTTGAAAGAAGTCTAGTTTCTGCTTAAAGTTAGTTTCAGTATCAGCTAGGTAATTTTGTAGTTCATTTTTCATAGTTAGGTTTATAAATATTTAGTATAACAAAAAGGGGATTAGATGGCCTTTAACGAACTAGGATTTATATACGAAGGTTTATATGCTGTTTGTGCGGCACATTATAGTACAAGTAATTTAGTTTTCGAAAATGATTATGAAATAATTAATCTTTCACCAAAAACTACACTAGATGGTGGTTATAATAAAAATTCTATTTTGGAAACTTTAAAATTTTTATCAAATAATGTTGAAGAATACACCGGACAAGGATTAATTTTAACTGATAACTTTCTTGTTAAGAAAAAAGGAACTGAGCTTACAGATAACAAATATTTACGCTGTAAGTTAAAAATCAAATTACCTAAAGGAACTATCTTTTTTGCTAAAAATAAAAAATTAAGAAAGTCAATGAGTTATGCAAAAGAAGAAATATTTAATTTCTTAATTAACAGATTTCCATCAAGTATTATTTCAAACAAAATTAAAAATACTTTAATTTCTTACGTTGAGGATGAAATGATAAATTTAGTTGAGATACATATTTCAACTACCGGAAATATACAAAAAATTAAAAATGAAGAAAATAATATTAATAAACTTTTAAAAAAATCAGATTTAGTGGTGAATTTTAAGACAAATAAAGGTTATAAATTAACAAGTATGAATTTGAGTGAGGAAGCACCATCTTATAAATTAAATCAATTATTTAATATTTTATCAAAAGATTCATTGTTAGATGAAATTGAAGTTTCTTTAAAACTAACTTCCAGTTCTTCTTTGAATAAGAGAATACACAATACAAATAAAAAACAATTATATAAAGATTTTGGTTATAGTAACAATTTATCTAAATCTTTTGATGAAATATTAAATGAAACTAGATCATTGTGGCTATCAAAATTGCAATATTTTTTATTTGGTATTTCTATAGACAACATAATATATAATTCATTAAAAATAAATATAGTTAAAAAAAATATTAATCTAGATAAAAATCAGAAAAATTATATTAAAGAATTTTCATTTAATAGTTTTATAGATTATATGAAAAAACTAAATGACATCAATAAACTTTCTTACACAAAAAAAGAAAATTCTTATAACATAAATTATAATTCAAATTTACTTTATCAAATAAAATTTATCGGTAATGATGTTAAAATTGAAATAAGTTCTTTTCTGATAAAAGAACTAACTAATAATATGAAAAAAATTATTGATAGTCATAACTAATATGACAATACAACTAAATCCACCCATTCCATTAATCACACCAAAAGGAAAAGGTTGGGCATATTTCCTAATTGATCGTTCCCAAGAACATGATTTGGAATGGGTGGTTTTTATTGATAGTTCAGGTGAATGTTGGACTTTTAGAAATCAAGAAATTAGAATTCAAAACAACATCACAATGGGAAGAACTAATTTACATCAAAATTAATCTTTTTCATTTCTCTTAAAACTTCAATTTCATAATCTACAGTTTCAACCTCTACACTGAAGTATGAAATAAATACGCCAATTAAACAAATTATATTAACAATTAAACATCCAATTAATAATGCAGAATTTTCTTTTAGAATAATTACCATTAAAATAGCTGTTGTTAAAGCTGACATTAAACAATGCTTAAAAAGCATTCCAATAAATTTGGTTAATGCTTTTGTTCTAATATCTTCTAAATCTTGTTCTGTTAACTTCTTAACATCATTCAAGTTCATCATAATCTTTTATCTCCAATCCATATTCTAAAAATACATCATTCCATCTTTCAAAACTTTCTGAGTGACTCATTTTACCTATTGTCATATACTGATAGGCATGAATCATTTCATGAGCTAAAATACTGATGAAAAAACAAAAACTGGGAAATGATTTGGACAATTCCAAATTTAATATTTTTTCTTTCTTACATTCACCTTTACACAATCCCCAATGATACTTATCTGACTTAATGTTTATTTTATTAAATTCAGGTAAAGTATCATTGAAGAATAATGTGTTCAGTTTTTTAAACCACTTTTTTATTTTTCTTTCTGTTGGGTGGTACAACCTTGGTTTCGACTTCAACTGCTTTTTCAGTTGGTATTTGTACAGATTCTTCCTTTCCATTTTGTTCCTTTAATGGCACAGGAAGCATTAGTTCAGGAAAAACAGAATTTAAAAATACATTATCAACATCTTTCAAAGAAAATTTCTTAGTCAAAACACTTTCCAAAAGCTTTGCTTCCGATGGGCTAATTGACTCTAGAATTTGTGCTAGAATCATTTTCTTTCTGTTGATATTAACGTTTCTATAAATTCTTGTGAAAATATATAAACGTCTATATTCTTTTTGAAGAGAACCATAACTTAAACCAATAGGACTAGAATCTGGTTTGTATGTTGGAATTTCTGTATCAAACTGAATTCTATTATCTAAACCATAACGTAAAATGGTTAATAGGGCAGGAGTTTTATTTTGGAGTAGAATTTTCTTTTTATCATCTAATGATGCAGCCTTATTAACTGCATCAAATACTTCTGATAACATCAATGTCATAATTATCCTTGAGGTGGGAATTAAGTGAATTTAATCACTATTTATTTTTAAAAATCCTGAATGTTTTCCATTAGATTTTTTAACTTAGCACTAACAAAGTAATTAAACATTTTATTCTTATCTTTCACAAATTCTCTGTTATAGCTTTCTAAAACATTTTTCTTGATTAAATCTGGAATGTAATCAAAATCAATTAACTTGCGGTTTCTAATGAAACCAGCAATCATCTTTTCATCACAATAATCTTCAGGCTTTTGTTTTAGCCAAGCCTGAAGTTTGTTTGATGAAATTGGTTTTTGTCGTTTTGATGTAACAAATGTGTCATCATCTGACAGGAAGTTAGGAATACCATCACCAGAATCTCCACGAATAATATGTTCATAAAGAAATTCTTCTGGATCATCAATATTGATTAGTTTTTTTGCGATTGGATTTAATTGCTTTACATTCTTATATTTCTGCAATTGACTTAAATCTTTATCAGCAGAGACAATTAAAATCTTTTCATTCTCATGAAGTTGCTTTACAAGAACTGCAATTACATCATCTGCTTCGGCACCATAAACATCAATCACCTTATAAGGCATGAACTCCATGATTTCTGCCTTAATTTTGTTTAAAGAAACAAAGAAACTTTCCCAATCCAGTCCGGAGTTATCTCTATCCTTTTTTCTGTTTGCCTTGTAATGTGGATAAAATTCCTTGCGCCAATAAACTTTGTTGTCACAACAAATAACTAGCTCACCATATTCTGCTTTGTTGTACTGAACAATGCCTCTAATGGTATTTAAAATCATATGACGCAACAAGTCCTCCTCTACCTTAATAGTAGAAGAAGACTTGTTGATATTCAAATTCTGAAATAAATTTGAAATTGCCACCTGATTGAAATCTAATAAAATCATTCTGTTCTTCCTAAATTACGAAGTGCATAACTTTCCAGGTCTTTAATATGACGTTTAATTGTTTTGTCTGGATCTTTTGGAGCTTTTTCTAAGTCTAGTCTTGTATAGACTTTAGTTTCATCAAACTTAGAAATATCATAAATACTTTCTACTTTGTAGCCTTCTCTTAGTTCATTTGTAGAAATAATTTCTGTAATGACACCAAGACATAGTTGTTCTGTTAATGGTTTTGACCAATCAAAACGATAAACAGCATCATCAATTTCTAAACGCTCAACACCAAGTTCTTCACTAGTAAACATTTAATCCTCGAAATCATAATCTCTGGCATAATCGCCGTAGTAAACATAGTTTGTATATCCATCTGGATCTGACTGTCGTTCGATATCTAAAGCCTCAGATAGTGTATACCATGTCTTTTCATCAATGTTCCCATCTTGCTTGTAAATTGGGATCTTGCAAATTTCGCCGTTCTTACGATGTGGGTTAATTTCCCATCCATTCATAATAAGAAATTCTTGTTCCTTAGTTAAGTGACTCATACTTTAAAATGCCTTTAAAAGAATGCAGTGTTCGTTTATCCTTCCGGTTGTTTTAATTGGTTTGGTTTTTAGACCTTCAAAAGTCTTTCTGAATACAATCTTACCACCATTGAGGATTGTTGTCAATACCTCTTCTGGTTTTCTGAGACGTTTTCCCACAGAAAGATTTTCATCAAAATTTAAAAGAGTTGTGCCTTTGATTTCAAAAGATTTATCTTTCTCAGCAACATAATTAAATAAAATTTTGTACTGAGTGTTGTAAACCCATAGATTTGTTGCACCAATAATTTTTTCAGGATTAATACTTTTTAGATTTAATTCCTGGAAATTATCCATATATTTTAGTTTTTTAATTTGCTTTGCAGCGGATTTTGGTTTCTTTGTTCGTGTTCTTTTAACAGGAACTTCTTCAACCTGTTCAGTTACAGCTAGACTTTCAAGAAATGAAATTAACTCTAACTTCTTTTTGTATGGAATATGGCTATATGCCTCAATACAATCAGGCTCAGTTGATGTTAATTCATCTTTTACCTGATTCCATCTCTCTATAATATGTAGGTGAACTTTTTTTGGTACGTTATTTTTTGCTACCCAATCATTATAATTAAAATTAAACTTGTATGATTTATCTATAATGAAAGAATGAACTTTTTCTTCAAACTCACTAATTAAATTAGAAGTGTGTTCATGTTCTTTTTCAATTTTATAAAGCTGCTTAATTTTGTTCTGCTTTACTTTTTCTTCATGGATTAAAGAATGTTCTTCAATTAAATCTTTAATATGAATATTAATCTTTGATAAAGAAGATTTCTGAATAGGACCATTGTTCATGAAAATTCTTAATGTTGGTCCATAAGGAATAAATCTCTTTTCATTAACTGATTCTAGAATATCAGTATCATCCTGTGTGAAACCAGGATTATTCTTACAGTATTCCAAAACCCATTTCTTATGTTGCATAGGTGTAGCATTATAGCTATACCAATTATATGCAGAGCCAAGAATTGATAGTCTTGCTTTATTATGAAGTACAGTTACATCAATGTCATTCCACTTTGGTTCCTTTGTACCAAAAGGATTGATGATGTCCTGTACACGTTCTCGTTTTTCTAGGATGTCTTCTTCAACCATAAGCTCATTATAGCAAAGACTATTTAGGTTGTCAAGAAAAATATTTTTAAACTTTTTTGACTAAACACTTGACAACTTACATTTTCTGTGCTATAATAAGAGTGTCGTTGACAGAGATAATATATTTAATATTAGTAGCAAAAAAATATATAAAAAATATAAAAAAGTTCTTGACAAACTCGTATTCTGATGCTATACTGGTATCATAGTGGTTGAACACCACAATTAAACTTATAACAAAGGAAAAACAAAAAAATGAATACAACTGCAACAACTACAACTCCCTTCCGTAAGGGTTCACAGAACTCACGTCTTCTAAACGCTCTAACAAGAGGTCAGAAGATTTCTGCTTCTCAGGCACGTTCACGTTTTGGTATTACCAACGTTTCTGCCCGTGTTCGTGAGATGCGTAGTAAGGGTGTTAACATTGTTACAAATTACAAGACCTATAATGATGGTACTCGTAAGGCATTTTATACTCTAGGCTAAATAACAGGGGGGTGTAAAAGCCCCCCTTTTTTATATGATAGAAACAATTGAATGGGATAATTATTTTTTAAATTTATTACCCCATATTTCAAAAAAATCAAAAGACACAACGAAAACCTCTGCTATCATTGTAGGTCCAGATCACGCAATAAGATCAACTGGATATAATGGTATGCCAAGAGGTTTTAATGATTTAGATTTAAATAAATGGGAAAAACCAGAGAAATATTATTGGGTGGAACATGCTGAAAGAAATGCGATCTATAATGCATCAAGAATGGGTACTAGTACTTATGGCTGTACTATGTATGCTTCTCATTTCCCGTGTGTGGACTGTGCTAGAGGAATTGTACAGTCTGGTATTTTAAGAGTTGTTTTAATGAAGGAAAATCTTCATCATTTTAGACATCAGACTTCAAAATATTTTGAACATGAAAATAAAACTATTGAAATTTTCAATTCATGTGGTGTGATGTTTGATATTTTACCTTTAAATGTTGACAATGAATGGGCAGTATAGTATACTTGGATTATGGAAATGACAACTGGAATTATTCTATCACTAACTATTGTACATCTTCTTTTTGTTTTTGTGACTGGTTATTCAACATTTTTTTGGCTTTCAAAGCTAATGTTGGTACTGGAAGCATTTCAAAAGGGAATTTTTAATTCAATCCCATTTTGGATTGAGACATCAAAGAAAAAGTATAAGGAAGAAATTAAGGAACTTAAAGGAACTATTCGTGTATGAAATATGAAGAAAAAGAAATTCTAGCAGAAGTTGAAGGTTATATTGAAAGTACATATAATGAACATTATGTTCGTGGAAATGATATTCAAGTAAATGATTTAATCATGGCTATTGGACATGGTGAAGGTTCATACATTTCAAATGCTATTGAATATCTCGCACGTTATGGAAAGAAAGATGGAAAGAATGTAAAAGATCTTTACAAGGCTATCCATAATATTATTTTATTGATTCATTTAAATCATGGTGAAAAAAATGTTGAATCTACAAAAATTCCTAATCGAAAACAACGGAAATCTAGTTCTTCTTAAAGAACAGTTTGGTATTGATACAAACGTTCATAAAAAATATAATAATTTAATTCAATTCACATACAATCAAATTGATTCTTATAAGGTAAAAGCACATCCTATTGTTAGGGAATCCCGTGGTATTATTTTAGATTCTGCTGACAATTGGAAAGTTGTTGCACGTCCATTTGATAGATTTTTTAATTATGGCGAAAATGTAGATGAAGATAAATTTGATTGGACTTCATTTGTAGCACAAGAAAAAGTTGATGGTTCTTTGATGATTGTTTATCATTATCGAAATGAATGGCATGTTGCAACAAAAGGAATGGCTTCAGCACATGGTCCTGTTGGTAATATGGATTTTTCTTTTGCAGAATTATTTTGGAAAACTTTTAATAATCAGATGTATTTTATTTCTGACTTGAATCCTAGAAGTACATATTTGTTTGAGTTGACTTCTAAGTATAACAGAGTTGTTACATCTCAAAGTAACAATGATGGAAAATTAACTTTAATTGGTGTTCGTGATAATGAAAATGGACGTGAAATTCTATCCGTTATATATCGTGAGTATTTTGATGTTGTTCGTTCTTTTTCAATGTCTACAATTGAAGAAATTCTTTCTTCTGCTAAGGAGTTAGATCCTTCTAAACAGGAAGGTTTCGTCTTAGTTGATAAAAATTTCAATCGTGTTAAAGTTAAATCTGAAAAATATGTTTTAATTCATCATTTGAAAGATTCACTGAATGATGATAAAATTATTGATTTGATTAAATCTGGCGAAGATTCTGAAGTAATGGCTTATTTTCCAGATTTAAAGAAAAAATTTGACAAATTTAAATCATATTATTATGAATTACAAGGACATTTAGAAATTTTTTGGGAATTTTTTCCACTTGATATTAAAACAGTATCAAGAAAAGAATTTGCTTTACATGTAACTCATTCATATATTCATGAGATTCAAGGGTTCTTTTTTGCTATGTTAGATGGTAAAGTAAAAAATTCTAAAGAATGGTTATTAAATTTAAACAATAAAACTATATTAAGTATATTTAAATCGTGGAACAACACAAAAGAACAATAGCAAGATCAGCAAGTTGGAGAATAACAGCAACAATAGTCACGGCTATGTGGACGGGAATAGAATCAGCTATTCTTATGAACATAGCCATGACTTTTGTTCATTATATTCATGAAAGAATTTGGTTAAAAGTTGATTGGGGTAAACTTGACAAATCCTAAACAATAGGTTATACTATAATTGTGAGTGGAAACTACATAATGCAAATGGTGAGAAATGACAACAACTGAAATTTTAATGAAAATTTATCCAGCATTAAATGAAGATGGACATTGGTTGTATGATTATCAACCTATGATTGATTCTTTTGGAGAAGTCCTTAACCAAGTGGAACTTGGGTCCTATCAAGGAGACACGACTGCTCTCTTACAAAAGGATAATCTCTATGGTCTACTTGAATTTGGATGGGGGTCTTGTTCTGGATGTGATGCTCTTCAAGGATGTAATAACATTAATGAATTAGTTGAATTATACGAAAGTCTTCGTAATTCAATTAGATGGATTTCTAGAGAAGAAATGTTGAAGTTCTTCAAGGAACATGATTGGGAAGGTGGACATTCCTGGTATGAACAAGAAGGAACTGAATTATCGGATTTCGTAAAAGAGTGTATTGTATATCTGGAGACATAATGGAAAATCTATTACAAATCTCTTGGCCGCAAGCTGTAGTTCTTTGTGTTGCTGCTTTGTCTGCTGCTGCAACAGCTATTACTTTTATCGGTCTTGTTATTACTGAACGATATCCTTGGGATAGGGATTAATATGGCAAAACCTTGGATTCATGCAGTTTCTTCTGCTAGAAAGTTTGGTGGTGTTCCAGAAGATTATTTGGATATCCATCAATTAATGGATTCTTCAAAGGGTGCGATGTCTGATAATCGTCATCGTGCTTTGACTCATAACTCTTGGTTTCTTTCAAATATCTTAGAAAAGGTGTTTGGTGTGAATATCAAGAATTCTGATGGACGTGATGTATCAGTTAGGGATGTTGGTGAACAACATATTCTTGAAGATTTTGGTAATCGCTATATCCCTAATGCTTCTGATTATTTGGAAGAAATGGAATATAAGTCTTGGATGAATGCTGGTAAAGACACTATCCCTTCTTCTCACAAGAAAATTGCAAAAACTTTTAATACAAAAATGAGGATTGATTAATATGGATAAGAATGTTTTTCTAGATAAGATTCGTGAGTTCAAGCGTGTTATGGAAGAACACAAGATTATGATGAAGGAGAATGCAAAGAACGTCTTTACTGAAATCTCAAAAGATATCTTTACAAATAACCCTCAACTTAACTCGTTTTCTTGGAACCAATATACACCTTATTTCAATGATGGTGAAACTTGTTATTTTTCAGTGAATCGAGATTATTACAAGATTAATAACTCTGATGATACGATAGATTCTTGGACTTTAAACCACGAGGTATACAGACAAGATCTAGATTTAGAAGAACTGGGTTTTGATTCACTTGAATCACTTAAGAAAGCATATAACGACATTGACGAACTAATGAATATCTTTGATGATTCGGATCTAGAAGAGATGTTTGGTGATCATGCTGAAGTTACAGTATCACGAAATGATGGTGTAACAGTAGATGGATATGATCATGATTAATGATTAAACCATATAAATATTAAATGATAGGTGTTGATCTGGATTGAATGCATTTCGGACCTGGGTTCGACTCCCAGCGTCTCCACCAAAAGCACATTGTGAGGAGCTAGTTGCATGGCAAATTCGAACAAAGTGCAACCCAAGATATAATAGTGTACATAAAAATCTTGAGCAGTGTGCTTTTGGGGGGGACGAAATGGTTTCGACGGGATGAGCTAGAGAAGGGGAATCTATCCAGTAGCCGACTACTGTAAAATCGGGAACTATAAACGCAAATACTAACGTATTAGCAATGTCTGCTGCTGCCTAAACAGTTTCAGACGGGGTTGGCAACTTTCCTTGCAACAGAAAAGTTGCAATTTAACTTGACAATAAATTTAAATTATGTTACAATTGTATTGTATAGTTAGATAAAAATTTAAGGAGAATCTAATCGGCGCAGATTCTGCGCCTTTTTTATTTTAAAAAACAATGCTAGTAAGAATTATAGTAACAGCAATGTTATGTGTGTTCCCAATGGCAGCGCAAAAAATTGACAAAGAAACTATGTGTTTAGCTAAAAATATCTTTTTTGAAGCTGGTAATCAAGCTCTTGAAGGAAAAATGGCGGTTGCCTGGGTCACCTATAATAGAAAACTTCATCCCAAATACCCAAAAACATATTGTGCTGTAGTATATCAAAAAAATCAGTTTTCATGGACAAGAAATAAAAAACTAAAATTAGTTAATGATTGGAGATGGCACGATAGTGTTTTCGTTGCTAGACACTTCAAAATGACAAAAGATCCAACAAAAGGATCAATATATTTCCATGAAATTTCAATCAAACCACCTTGGACGAAAAAAGTGAAGAAAATTGTGAGAATTCAAAATCATGTGTTTTATGCCTCTTCTAAATATCAATAGGGATTATGAAACTATTAGATCAGAACATCAAGGGTGATTTCACCCAGGAATTAAGAACTAAGTTGTATAATAAGATTATTGGTCAAACGGAGCCAATAGAAATTATTTGTGAATATTACCAATTATATAAAACTAAATTAATTCCAACTAATCGCCCGATTGCCAATCTTTTAATGATTGGTCCTACAGGCACTGGTAAAACAAGAGTAGTTGAAGCTTTTGCAGAAAGTGTTTTTGGTTCTGATAAAGCGTTTATTAAGATAGATTGTGGGGAATTTCAACATAGTCATGAAATTTCTAAACTTGTTGGTTCTCCACCTGGATATCTTGGACATAGAGAAACACATCCAATTTTTTCTGAAGAAAAGATAAAGCAACATCAAACAGAACAAAATAAATTTACAATTGTTTTGTTTGATGAAATTGAAAAATCTTCTGATGCACTATGGAATTTATTGCTTGGTATTCTTGATAAAGGTACATTAACATTAGGTGATAATAAACAGGTAGATATGTCTTCTTGTTTTATTATTATGACAAGTAATATTGGTGCTCAGAAATTAGCACAATTGAAGAAAAAAAGAGATCTAGGATTTACACAAACTGATAAATTAAATTCTGTCTCTGACATGAGAAATTTTTCTATTTCTGAAGTAAAGAAAAAGTTTACACCAGAATTCATTAATCGTCTCGATAGAATGATTTATTTTAGAGAATTAAATCATGATGATTATATTAAAATTCTTAATATTGAATTAGCATTATTACAAGATCTAATAATGTATAAAACTAAGCAAAATATCTTTATTGAGTTTACAGATAAGTCAAAAGAGTATATCTTGGCAAAAGGTATTAGTAAAGAATATGGTGCAAGAGATTTAAAGAGAATTATAGATAGAAGTGTAAAGATTAGTTTAAGTAATCTAATAGCTAGTAAACAAATTGAACAATATGATATTGTAAAAGTAGATTATGATGATGATTTTAAATTTTATAAGATTGAACCAGAGGATTTATTATAATGCCTTTTTATGATTTTAAATGTAGTTCAACAGAAGAAGTTTTTGAAAAAAGAGTTAATTATGATGATTTAGAAGCTTATGTACAATCAGACTGTCCAATTTGTGGACAGAAAGATATTGAAAGGGTAGCACATTCTATCAGAATTGCAGATCCAGTTAGAATTGGTGTCAGAAAGGTTCCACAAGCCTTCAAAGAAGGTGTTTTAGATAGAATTAAACATAGTGTACCCAAAAATACGCTAAAAAATAAATATTAGTGATGAGTATTTTCTCTAACATCATTAATCCTTCCAAAAGCACAGTGTAAAACTGTGCTTTTTATTTTTAGCCCTAACATTAGGAGATCTATGTCACAGAATAAGAAAAGAAGAAATAACGCAGAACCTGTTGAAAAATCTACATCATTACAAGGTTTAAGAATTCAAAACATCACTCCAAAAACACAAGCTCAACAAGATGTATTTGATGCGTTTAATGAAGGTTATCATCTGTTTTTACATGGTGTAGCAGGTACAGGTAAAACCTTTATTTCTTTATATCTAGCCTTAAAAACAATTCTTACTTCAAAAGAATATAAAAAGATTGTTATTATTCGTTCAGCAGTTCCATCCAGAGATATTGGATTCTTACCTGGAACAGCAAAAGAAAAAATGATGATGTATGAAATGCCTTATCAAGTTATTTGCAATACCTTATTCCAACGTGGTGATGCTTATGATATTCTAAAAGGAAAAGGTACAATTGAATTTGTTTCTACCTCATTTTTAAGAGGCATCACCTTAAATGATGCAATTGTTATTGCAGATGAAGCCCAAAATTATACATTTGCTGAAGCTGATACACTAATCAGCAGAGTTGGTCCAAATTGTAAGATTATTTTCTGTGGTGATATTGACCAAACAGATTTAATTAAGAGTAGAAATGATTTAACTGGACTTCCAAAATTCATGAACATCATTGACAATATGGAAATTTTTGACTTCATTGAATTCCAAACTGATGATATTGTTAGAAGCTCTTTAGTTAAAGACTATATAATACAGAAGAAGAAATTAGGATACGGTTCAGCTTTTGAAGGATAAAATGGGGGGAGAAATCCCCCCTTAAAATTATGAAAACACAAAAAACATTTACCCATAAATTTATATCATTACCACAAATTGAAGAAACAACAATAAACGAAAAAAGACATTATAAAACACCAGAAGGTAAATTTTACCCATCTGTCACAACAGTATTGTCTTCAGTTGAAAAAAGTGGAATTGAAGAATGGAAAAAACGTGTAGGTGAAGAGGAAGCAGCTAGAGTTTTAAAAAGAGCTAATGAACGTGGTACCTTGATTCATGGTATGGCTGAACAATACCTCTTAAATCGCCCTATAAGCCCCAACATGACGTTTTTACAGCTTAAACCATATCTGGATATGGTAAACAACGTTTATGGCCTAGAAGTGCCATTATATAGCGATTATTTGCAGATTGCTGGACGTACAGACTGTATTGCAGATTATAGTGGAAAACCTTCTATTATCGACTTCAAGACTAGTAGAAGAATAAAGGAAAAAGATGATATTATGAATTATTTCCTTCAGGCATCATGCTACAGCTATATGTTTGAAGAAAGAACAGGAATTAAGATTCCTCAGATTGTTATTTTAATTGCAGATGATTATGGTGGAACAATACCATACATAGAAAAAAGGAGCAACTATCGTGAGAAGTTGCTCCAGGTTATTCTTAATTTTAGACAATCTGTGAAAAGTTCTTAACTTTTTGGAATCTAATTGAATTATTAAACTTATCTACAACTTGATCTTTATGTGATATGATGTAGATAGTCATTCCTTTTATACTCTTATTCAAGATTTTAAGGAAGTTTTCTGTTCCTTCAACATCAAGTGAACCATCAAGAATTTCATCAAATATCAATAAATTGGTATTGGTGGAATTCTTTTTCTTTGCTATTTCTCTAAAAGCAAACAGAATTGCAAGATCAATCTTATTCTTTTCACCTTCAGAGAATGATTCATAACTAAAATCATCTCTACCTCTTGATTTCATTTTTTCTTTGAAGTTCTCATCAAACTCAAACGAAATAAAGAAATCAAGCATATCCAAATATTGGTTAATTAGCTTGTTAATAACTGGAATATAATTGTTGATAATTTTAGTTTTAATCCCGCTATCTTTCAGCATCTCACCAATCACATGGTAATAACTTTCATCTTCCCTTAACTTAATCAGTGTTTTTAAACAATCTTCAAGTTCAGTTTTAGTTTCTTCCAATTCTTCTTTTTTGAATGGTTGCTCTTTTTCTATTTTGATACTGTCCAAGTCAACTGTAAGTTTTGAGTTATATTCATTTAATGCTAAAATATAACTAGATTGTTCTCTTATGTCATCATTTAATTGTGTTAATACTTCTGCATATTCAGTTAATTCTTTTATCTTTAGTTCAATTTTATTGAATTCAGAAGTAGCTTCTTTGAATCCATCATACATTTCCTTCAACTTTTGATTTTTAGTTTCTTGTATTTCTTTTTTGAAATCTTCATCAATAACTTGAGAACAAGTTGGACAAGATGTATTCTTATCAAAGAATGATATATCGGACTTGATTTTTAGAATATTCTGTTCTAACTTAGCAATAATAGTTTGAAAATCTCTTGACTTTTTATCTAAAGACTTTAATGGATTCAATTTCTTTTTGTATTCTGTTATCTTTTCTTTTAATTTCAGAATATTTTCTTCATGTTCTGAAATTTTACTATTATTTTTATCTAAAGTATTTTTTAATTCTTGTAACTTCTTCTCACTGTTTTCTTCAAGTTCATTTATATGCTTTTGAACAATTCTAACTCTTTCTTTTAAGATTTCAGATTGTGTTAGATAAACATTTGTTTCGGAAACTAACTCAGACATCCTAGATTTTAAAGCAACATTCATTGAAGAAAATATTTGAATATCAAGTAAGTCTTCAATAATAAATCTTCTATCAGCAGCAGATAATTGCATAAAAGGAACATAGTTTCCAGAACCAAGAATAACTACTTGAATAAAAGATTTATAATTAACATTTAAAATTTGTTCTTCTAAGAAAGATTGATAATCTTTTGAATCAGCAGACTGTTCAATTAATCTATTTTTATCATAAATTTCAAAGATGTTTGGTTTTAAACCACGAACAACTTTATATTTGTTGTTGTTAACCACAAATTCAATTTCAACAACACAATCTTTCTGGTTGATGGAATTTACTAATTGTGGTTTGTTAATCTTTCTAAATGGCTTACCAAATAAACCAAAGGTAATAGCATCTAGGAGAGTTGATTTACCTGAACCATTAACACCAACAATCAACCATGTTTTCTTTGTGTTTAAATCAATTTCAGTAAAATTATTACCTGTAGATAAGAAGTTCTTCCATCTTACTGTTTCAAATTTTATCATTCTTTTTCCTCAACTGTAGCATCAAGATATATTTCTTTTAGTAAATTTTTTAGTCTGTTTTTATCCATATCCAAAACTAAATCATCTACATAAGCATTTAAAATGGTTAAAGTGTCTTCTGACATCTTAACTTCAACTGTATTATTTTCTAGTTCTATTTTCTTTTCTTCAACAACAGTAACATCTAATGGAGTAACTGCATAAATTGAATCTAAGAATGTACTAAACTTCTTTGGATTAATTGCTTCACCGACAATAACCTTAACATAAGAAGAAGCAAACTTATTAAAGTATTCCTTACTGTATGTATTACCTTCAACATAAACTGCTCTATAGAACATTCTATGAGGATTTACAATATATTTTAATTCATTAGTTTGAACATCCAGTACATGAAAACCTTTTTCTTCACCACAATCAGCAAAAGTCATCTCATATGGAGTTCCAAGATATGATATATTTCCATGAGAATTTTTTGTGTGAAAGTGTCCAGTGTAAACCATTTCAAATTTTTTATAAACATCTTTATCTTCTCCATGTTCACAAATTGCACCTTTGTGCATTTCATAACCAGAAATTTCAAGATGTCCAAAAGCAATTTTACATTTGGTTTTATTTATAACTTCATATGATTGTTGACCATTATCAGAAGTTAACCAAGGAATAAAAAGAAAATCTTTTCCTTTAATGTTAACTTCTGAAGCAACACCATCATAAATGTGAATGTTATCATATTCTTTTAATAATCCACTAACAGAATTGACTGTATTGGTATTTTTATAATAAACATCATGATTACCAACACAAACAAACATCTCAATTCCATACTCTCTTAACTTATCAAAAAAGTGTTCTTTAAAGAAATTTAGTGTATGGAAATTGATATATTTACGCCTATCCCAAACATCCCCCATATGAATAAGTACATCAATATTGTTTTCTAGTAAATAAGGAAAGAAAATGTCCTCAAAGAACATTTTCATATTTTTCATGAAATATATGTTGTCATTACGGACACCAAAGTGAGTGTCCGTAATGATTGCTATTTTTTTATTCATTATAAAGTTCCCAATCTTTGTAAATAATTATTTTCCCTTTCCCCAACATTCTAAAATAATGTGCTGTTAAATTATATTTTTCAGCCATGTATATTGCATCAGCATTTAGTTCTATTATATTAGAAACTATGTTTATAAAATTATATTTTGGTGAATTTTTACGTCTATTTGTATTTGCTATCCTAGCACCCTTACCATAATCTGGATGATTTGGATTATTAACACTATTTGGATTATTTGGATCTGCTGCTTTTTTTCTACCAACTAAAAATTTTGAATGGTTTGGATCATTTATTGTCATAATATTATTTCTAGACACCTCCTTCATTTTATTAATATATGAAAAATCACTTTTTCTTTTATTCTCCATAGTAATTAAAGCTTTATTTTCGTCGCTCAGCTAATCGAAGATTGCTCCCAAATTAAGTTCTTTATGCTTAGTAGTTTTTTTCTTCTTGTTAGTTTCTTTTTGTTCAAAATTTTTGATAATATCACCGATATTTTCTTGCATATAACCAATATAATTATTAGTATATTCTTTATTGTCGTGATCTTGTCTATCTAAACCAATCACTTCCATTTTTTCTAATAACTTACATTTAATGTAAGATTGTTTGCTTTCTTTTTCTATTCTTCTTAGGAAAGCATAGTAAATTATTTGTGTTAAATATGCGAATGGATTTTTTGATTTGTCTGGATCGAAGTTATCAATATACATCAAACAATTTTCAATAGCATCACCAACCATGTCATCTTTAAATGTATAATTAATAAAATTTGGTTTGTATGACAAATGTTCACTGATTAATAAAATACACTCACCAACATACTCTGGAATTTTTGGTTTCTGTTCATTATTTTCCTGAGCTTTTAAAACTTGTTCTTTGTATTCAACAAGTGATTCTAAAAGTTTAGTATTGTCAACATAATGTTTTCTTTTCATTAGTGGATAACATCTCCTATTGTATCGTTTAATTCTTCAAATTCATCGTCCATTTCATTATTAATAGTCTTAGTATAAAAACTCATAATTTTAGATGAAGGTATTGTATAAGCAACTATATGTTGTGTTGATAAAAATATTGCTTGATCTTCGTCTGTATATAAAAACCAAGGGGAGAACCCAATATTCATATCTCCTCTCTCATTAACCATCTGTAGAATCTTATATGCATTTTTTATCATATAAGCTACTTTATTTTCAGACAATTGAATTTCTTCTAAATCACATACAACATCTTCGCCATTTGTTAATTTAATTTGTTTAATCATAATTTTATTTGATAAATCTTGTGTTTAAATTTCTCCTCATTATATATTTTAACACGTTCAATGAAGTGTTGTAAAGTAAAATTTTTATGTTTTTTTAATGAAAAATCATCTGCGATATCATATAAAACTGCTGTTGTTTTGTTATGATTTTTTCTTAATGCTCTACCTATACTTTGTAGATTTCTAATTCTAGACTTACTAGGTGATGCGAATATAACATTATGTAGATTCTTGATAGAAACACCAGTTGAGAATGTTCCATAAGAAGCAACAATAATTACATTATTATTTTCTTCAGAAACTTTTCTAACTTTTTCTCTATCTTCAGCAGAAATTTCACCAGAAACAAAGAATATTTTTTTATTTTTTGCTTTCTGTTTAATCATTTCAAATAATACTTTTCCATGTTTTTCAACAAGATTGAAAAGTAATAATGTATTACCTTCACAAGATGTAGTTAAATTAACGAGGAAATTATTTCTACCTTTATGTGCTACAATATAATCAATTTCTTCGGAATACTTCATCTTTTTTACAATCTTACGTTCTTCCTCACTATATTCGATGATGCAACAGTTAATATTAATGTCAGATATTTTTTTCTTTTCTATTAATTCTTTAGTTGTAATAACTTTTTCGACCGGACCAAACAAACCAGTTAAAACTAATTCGTGTGTCTTAGTTCCATTTAAAGTTCCTGTTGTTCCTACTCTAACACTTGCTTTTTCACATTTAAGTGTGATATCCTGAAGTGACTTGGCAGAAAATAAATGACACTCATCACCAATAAGAACATCAAAATCTTTAAACCAATTTTTGTTTAATTTATAAATACTCTGCCATGTAGAAATAACAATATTTGAGTTGTTAATTTTCTCATGACCAGAGTAAATTTTATGACAATTTTTATCAGACCATTTAGGTGTTTTTGTATAACTCTGGAAATCTCCAGCCATTTGTTCAACAAGAGAAGTTGTTGGAACAATAATTAATATTTTTTTACCTAGCTGTTGATAATATCTTGTTATAAGATAAATGATTAATGATTTTCCACTAGAAGTTGGAGACAACAATACACCACGATTATTGTTAACACAATGAATAAATGCGTTTAACTGATAATCATGTGGTGTTATGTCTGGAATATCTAAAGAGGCAACAAAATTTGTTGCCTCTTCTAGTGATATATTTTGTTTTGGTTTTAAATCTAAACTCTCTATTACTACTTTATAATCTCTTTTTTTGGCAAATTCTAAAACTTTTTTTAGAAGTCCTAAGTATATTTTCTTTTCATAAAGTGAAAATAATCTTATTTTACCATCCCATGTCTTCATTCTAAAAGCTGGCATAAATGTATGTCCAGGAACAAGAAATGTAAAATGTTCATTTAATTCATACAAAATACCAGCTTCAGAATCTATTTTAATATAGTTTTCATTTAGTTTAGATATGTATAAAGTATTATCTTGCATTTAAAAATTTTTCATAATCAAGCATAATTCCAATCGCCTTATCTCTCCATTTAAATCTATCAACAACAGTTTCAAGTAAATTAAGAATTTTTTCTACTTCTTTTATTTCTTGATTAAGTTTTAAATACTCATCATCTGCTTCAACATAAGATTGGATCTGTGGTTTTCTTAATTTTAAAGAGAATGGTTTTTGTTTGTAAACTTCATTTGAGGCTTGACCACTATAATATTCTGTTAAATCGTTTTTAAGTTTCTTTTGTTTATCAAATAAATTATTTAATTCATCTTTGTATTTCAAATAAAGATCAATATATTTTATATGTCTCATAGCAGAATTATTTGGTTCATTTATCAAATCATCCATATAAATTTTATAATCTTTTTGAAAATTTTGTTTAATTTCTTCGTATGTCATTCACAATCCTTAATTTAATTTAATAACATATTATAACATAAAGTTATAAGTTTGTCAACTAAATTTTAATAATTTCATAGTAAGTGTATGCAAAAGTTGCTGATGCTGTTTTGTAAGAACTATCATCTGTTACTGTTGTAAAAACAATTGAAGAAAGTGATACTGGAAATATATTTTTGAAGTTTATTTTTAAGTTGGGATTAGATGCGTTTGTTGTTATATGTAATGTTGCATCAGAATATAAACCATTAGATTTTATATTAGCTAGATTATCATACCAATCTTTGTCTAGGTAATCGCTCTGAGATATAATCCAATTCTGTAATTCTCTATAATTAGCTAAATCTTCATCAAGAATAAATTCAATAATTAATTCATCAAAATTTATTTTTGTTCCTGTGAATGGAATATTTCTTTTTGGTGTTGGGTATTCAGCAGCAGGAATAGAAATTCCTGGAATATTTGCAGTCTGACAAAAATAATCAACATAATTTAATTTTGAAATGTCTAATTTAAATTTTGATGCAGATAATAAACTTAAATTATCTGGTTGTTTATAGAGTGGACCTAGTGTACTTGGCATAATATACCTCGAACATATTTATAAAATAAAAAAAGGGGAGCTTTTGGCTCCCCTTTTTCTTTGGTTTGTTACTAAGGTTATAGTAGGTTGTTTACCTTGACTAGTCTGTAGTAACCGTTTGACTGAGCAACAATTGCTGCGTTTGCAGAGAACTGTGCTGCGTTGTTTGCATAAGCTGCATTGAAGAATGGATTTGGTGCTAGACCATAACGTGTCTTGAATGCAATCTTTGGCTGGAAGCTGTTTGGATCGACTGCACGAACCATTTGTAGTGGAACATATGGGCAGTAGAAGAATCCAGCGTCATAAGGTGAATTACCCTTATAACCAACCATCAATAGTTCTGATGTGGTTGCAGGAGTAATACCCTGTACACCACCAGCAGAAGTTGCTGGACCAGAAATAAAGTATGGATCAACATAAACCTTGTAGCGACCATTTAGAACACCAGCGAAAGTATTACCAGTATCATCTACTGATAGATTTGCCTTCATTGCTGGAGCATAGTCTAGAACACCTGCCATAGCTAGGGCTGAAGCAACGTCTGATGAACAAACGATGAAGTTACCCTTTCCACGACGAGTATCCTTAGCAATTGCATTAGCTTCACGTTCTACCTGGAATAGTAGACCCTTGAACTTTTCAACTGACCAACGACCATTTGAGTCAACGTCAAGATCGAATGTACCAGCAGTTGCTGTACCAGCTTGTGCGCCTGTACGAGCAATTGTGTATAGTGTACGAACGATTTCACGGTTGATTTCAGCTAGAATTTCGTTGCTTAGAATGTTTGATAGTTCACCTTCTGCATCAAGACCATGAACTGCCTTTAGATCTTGTGCAATTTCCATTGTGTATTCTGCTTTTAGCGCACGGGTCTTTGCTGAAACTGTAACCTTGTCAATGGTGAATGCCATTTCCTTAAAGGATGGAGCACCACCACCAGTTCCTAGATTTTCAGCTTCTGCTGTTGTTAGTGGACGACCAGTTGCAAAGCCTGAATCAAATGGTGAATAACCAGCATGGCTGGTTGCACCAGTGTGGCTTCCTGCTTGCTGACCAGAGAAATCTGAATCAGCTTCTTGGAATAGAGCTTCGTTTCCGGTTTGGCTATCGTAACGTGCCTTCATAGCAAAGATTAGTCCTGTTGGACCTGTCATTGGCTGAACACCGCAGACATCATATGCCATTAGGTTTGGTAGTGTACGACGAACTAAAGAAATAAGAATTGGATCAAATGCACCAATTGCACCACCACCATAATTGTTTGTAGGTGCTGTTTCATTTAGTGTTTGAGCTTCTTGCTTTAGTGCTGATTCCTGATTTTCTAGAACAAGTGCTGTAACGGCTCTACGATACTTATCTTCGATCTTTGGAAGATCTGGATGATCGAGAACTGCTCCCCACTTTTTCTGTAAGTTTTCAGTTAAATACATTTAGTTTTTCTCCTTGAAATAGGGTTCTTTTATATTTATAAAAATTTAAATTTTACTTAGAAGTTCTGGAAATAACGTCTAGATAACGCTTCATTGAAGAATCAATATTCTTTTCTTCTTCAATGGTAGGTTCAACAACATCTTCCATAACTAGTTTCTTAGTTTCTGTTGCATCTTTCTTATTGCAATGTGCTTCACGAAGAGTTTCTAGTTTCTTTCTAAATTCATCTTCGTTAGTAAATTCAACAGTTTCGCTTAGAGAAACTAATAGCTCGCTATCAACTAGTGTTAATCCAGCAACAGCTTCAGAAACAATCTTATTCTTTCTTAGTGCGTTGATTTCATTTACTAGCTTTGCATTTTCAGACATTAGACTATCTAATTGTTCATTAGCTTCTTCTAATTCTGAAACTGCCTTTTCAGCAATATCAATCTTTTCTTCTGGAACGGAAATATTGTGAGTTTCGAATAGGGCTTTTAGACCGGATAGGAAGTCTTCAAATAATTCATTCTTTAGACCATTTGTAATTGCAACTTCATTTTCCTTGATCCAGTTTTCAACAACATATGAGATATACATATCTGTTGTTGATTCAACTTTTTCTTGGATAGCTTTTGTGGTTTCGGCTAACTTAGTATTATATTCTTCTTTAATTTCAGCAACTTTTTCTGCAACCTTAACATTAACTGCTGATTCGAAAATTGTTGCAGCCTTTGTCTTGAATTCTTCTGAAAGTTCTGTTTGTTCTGCGAATAGTTCAGTGAAGTTAACGTCAGCAATATCAAAATAAGTTTCTTCCTTCATGCTGATAACTGCTGAAGTACCTTTTAATGAAGGGCTTGTCTTCTTCATTTCATTAGCTTTACGCTTTGCTTCACCTTTATCAAGAGCAGTTACAACAGCAGTCTTAACTGTTGAAGTTCCCTTCTTGAATGTAATTGTGAAAGTTTGAGTTTCTTGAAGATTTTCTACATCTTCTTCAATAGCTTCTTCCTTCATTTCTTCTTCGTCTTCTTCTTCATCTTCATCATCTTCTTTTTCAGACTTAGAATAAGCTTCCTTCATGTCTTCTTCTTTTTCGTCTTCTTTTTCTTTCTTATCCATCATCTTCTTGATAAGCTTCTTATCTTCTTCTTCATCTTCATGCTTTTCTTCTTTAACAACTGCTGCAACAGCACCCTTCATTTCGATTGATTTTGCTGCTGAAGTGTTATTGTCACCTTCTTTTGAAGACTTAGTAGAACCAGTTTCTGCTGATGCATCTGATGGCTTTGTTGTTGGAACAGGCATCTGTGTCATACCTTTTGAATAATCTGGTAATGCATCGGTTGGACTTACAACTGCTGGACCCAAATCGTGCTTTTCTTCAGTGATTGGATTTAACATATTTAAAATTTGTTGTTCAAGTGATGGCATTTAAAACTCCTTTTTTAATTATTTATCTGAATTAAATTTTTGTTAATTTTTCCATGAACTTATTGAAAGCTTCTAGTCTTAATTGTTCAGATAATTCTGACTTTTTGACTGAATATGAATCTTCTACGATATCTTTAATTTCTGTTAATTCTGATTCCTTAAAGATACCATTATCATAGATCCATTCTTTACCTTCCATGATTCCACGAACAAATGCAGAAGTACAGCTAGGATCTGCAACAATATCACCAGCAGTTGCTAAGTGATAATCGTCCTGAACAATAGCTGATTCTCTCATTTGTTTAATAGAACCAATACCTCTAGTAGACATTCCTAATTGTGCGCCTTCATCAATAAAGTTCTTGACAATTTTACCAAAAGGAGTATCTAAAATTTTAGCCTTACCAATAAATTGGTTGCCTTCTTGTCTTAGAGACTTAATGATATGTGATACTCTATCTAAATTAATTTGAGGATTTTCTGGGTGACCTAATTCACCAAATGCACGATTTTTAGCAATACTTTCTTCGCTATAACGTGCAACTTCTCTTTCTAGAATATGACGTGGATAAATTCTTTTATTTCTATTTTCTGTTTCAGCTTCTAGAAACACACCTTCAACATAATAATCTTTCTTGCCGTTAGATTCTTCTGTTAAGAATGATATGCTATTAATTTCTTCTACAATTAACTTCATTTTATTCCTTCTCTGGTTGTGCGAATAATGAAGAAGCTATTTCAGCTTTCTTTGTATCTAATGCTGCACTTAATTTGGTTTGTAAAGTGTTATATACCAAATCACGAAACATTGTAGCTTTTCCTGCTAGAGCTAATTGTGTAAAATTATTTTCCATAAAATAACCTTTAATTATTTATAATTTAGTAACTTTTAATTCCTGAAGCACCACCAGGACCACTGGTTCTTACTATATCAGGAATGTCTAATGTTTTATCTGGATGAGATGAATCATCTTTCTTTTGCTTTGCTGGTGCTGTTTTAGTAGCTGGTTGCCCAGATGTACCATTAACAGCAGCTTCTTGTTCTGGTGTAACTAGTTCACCAGTTTCAATTTCTTGTTTGATTTGTTCATCCATCATTTCAATAGTTTTTTCATCTTGTTTAAAAATATGTGTTCTAACATATCTGTTAGAGAAATATTTTCCAACAAATGGTTCTAAGTCTTGTGCAATCTGAATTCTTTCTCTTAATACTTCAATATTTTTATTTTCAGTAAAATAAGAATCTTTTGCAAATTCATATCTAATATTCTGACGAATCTTAGGCCAATCAGACTTAGAAATATAACCCTTTAATACTAACTGGGTATATAACAAATCATCAAATAACATTGTGAATCGTGAACGTAGATTCTCAATAAATTTGAAAAATTTCAATTCATCTCTTGAAATTTCTGATGCACGTCCAAGGTTAAATCCTTCACCTTGCTGCATTCTTGAAATAGGTACATTTAGTGACTTAAAAAGTTTTTCTTGGAAATACTTTACGTCTTCAATATCAGAAAGATTTTTTCCACCTTCTAATGTTGAAATTTCAGTTCCTCTTGCACCTTCTCTGCGTGGTAACCAATAATCTTCAAGCATTGAATAATGCTTTTTATCATCACGCATTTCGCCTGTTGCTGGATCGTAAATCAACTTATTTCTAAATTGACCCATGATATCTTTCATGTATTGTTCAGCTTTTAGTTTTGGTAATGTACCAACATCAATGTAGAAAATTCTACGTTCCGGTGCACGAACTAGTCTGTAAATAACCAGAGCGTCTTCCATCATTCTTAGTTGATTTAATGGTTTAATAGCCTTATGTAAATGACTTAGCACCATATTTCTTGTATTATCTACAAGACCAGAATGTACATAACAGATACTATCTGTAGTAATTCTCATTCCATGATTACTTTGTGGTGCATTTGAAACAATACCTTGATCATTATAGACGTAATATTCATCTTTAACATCTACTAATGGAACACCATATTGAGAAATTTTCTTTTCAATTTCTCTAACTTTTCTAATATTTCTTGGGTCGATGTATCTTAGTTCTTTTAAACCTTCTTCTGGTTTTGATACATCAATAATCTTGTGAAAATATAGTCTTCCATCTACATACCAACGACGAAAAATTTCTACAGAATTTTGAGTAAAATCAAGCATATTTAAAATGCTTTGGAATTCTGTTTGTATAATCTTCTTAGTTTTATTGTCGTATGGTAGATTGTCTGTTAAAACTTTAATTGGTGAATTATTATCTTCTACAACAATAGATTCATTAACAATATCATTAATTGCTTGTTCTGTTTCGGGATGGAACGACATTTCACGATAACGATTGATAAGATCATTTTCGTTCTTGGCATTTCCATCTAAATCAATGTAACTACCAGTAATACCACCAGCAGAAACAGTCATAGCTCCATCTGTGTTCGTTGGAATGGCGAACGATGGAGTCTCTTCTTTTTTCTTACGTCCTATTTGGAAACCGAATAATTCAATTGGCATAGTAATATATAGGGGAGGCTAAAATAGCCTCCCCAATTAGTTTAATTAAAGAGCAAGTGAACCAGTTGTTCCATCAGTTGATGGAACTGATTCCCACCATTGATATTGGAATTCACATGTATAAGTTTCAATTGAGTTGTTATTTTCCCAACTTAGATCAATTGCACTTACGTTTGTTGGAAATGCTCCTATGAAATTTACAACTTTTAATACATCTCCAGCTTTGCCATATTGCTTAACTAGTAAATTTACACCATAACCATTGTTAGCAATTGTTTGTGGAATGCGAGTATTTCCGGCGTGGCTGTTCAATGCATTCATCCAATTTTCAAGAGAATTTCTAATAGCAAAATCTTCATCATTTAGAATTGTTACTGTCCATGAGTCAAAAGTTCTGTCTCCAGGAACCTTAACTTTTCTTCCGAAATAACTTAGTTCAATATTACCAAGTGTGCTTGCTGGAAGATTTGCTGCCTGACACATGAAAGTTGCTTTTCTACCTGCATTTGCTCCATTCGCAACAAATGTTGGAAAATTTAACGTTACTTCAAATAGGGTAGGACGTGCGCCCTGTCCAACCATTTGAGAGCGGAAATCAGTTAGATTGAAAGGCATTTAATATATTTCTCCTATTTCCTATTTATATTAGAACTTACCAACAATTTCTTCAAATGCAACACCAGTGCGAACTGCAACGAAGTTTAGTTGGATAAAGTTGATTGAACGAGCAGGTTTGATATAGATATCACCAACAAATTCATTTCTGTCAATGACTTCTGGAGTATTATTTGTTGTGTCGCAAACAACTCTGAAATCATAGATTCCTCTACGTCCTTGAATATCTCTTAGATATGGTTCAACTAAGTTAACGAATGATGCTCTTGTGAAATCATCGTTAAGTTCGAATAATGTATATTTAGATGCTGTTGCAATTGCCTTTTCAAGAATAATGAAAAGTCTACGAACATTGATTCTATCAAAAGCTGATGGCTTCTTTAATAGAGTCTTATCACCGAAAAGAACAATACCCTGTCCTGGGAATGTTGTTACTGGATTAATACCAACAACATATAGAGAATCACGTTGTGCTTCTGTTGGATTCCATGCAGACTTAATAGCATTCTTGACAATACCACGATTAAATCCTGCTGGTGAGAACCAAGCATCTCTTTCTAGATCTGTTCTTACACATAGTCCAGCAATATCAGCATTAAATGGAATCCAACGGAAAGTATCGTTGTACTTATCATACTGATATTTCCAACCAGAATCCATAATTGCATAAGATGAAGATTGTAGAACATTTCTATATGCAACAACATTTGTTGTTGGATCTGATGCACTAACAACATCAACATAACGTGGAGAAACTACTGCAATTACATCTTTTCTTGATTCACAAATGTTGTTAATTACATAATTTGCTACTGCATATTCTGTTGCTGCAATAGAACCAACTGATGCTCCAACTACAGGAGGACAAATTGCAAATGAAATATCAACTTCATCAGCATTTGCAAATAAATCCCAACCTGTCTGTAAATCACCATTTGTTGCAGTACCATCTAGACCACCAGCTAAACTGGTTGTAATACTTAAACCAGAGAAGTTAGTTACTGTGTTAAAATCAGATGTTGCTACTGAACCCCAAGCTGGTGAAGCTGAAACTGGATGATCCATCCAATAAACATAATTTGAACTTCTAGAAATTGCTGTTGCATAATAAATTGAATTATTTGCACTGTCTTTTGCATCTGATGCGATTGATAAGAATGCAAATTTTTCTAGAACAGTACCTTTTGTTCCTGTCCAAACACCATCTTCGTCAACTACAACAACGTGGATTTCGTCATTTGAACCATCTCTTGCTGCAACATAATCAGATGTTCCAGGTGCCTGAGAAAATTCATCTGAATATTCCCAACGTGCTGAAGAAATTGAAGCATCATCAATTGCAGTTGATGAGAATGCTGCATTAACAGTTAATGATGTGTTGCTTGCAATTGCTGTAATTTTTCTTTCAATTCCACTAACTGTGATATATGAACCAACAGTTAATTCTGTTGTGAATGATGTTCCAGTACCTGTAACAGTTGTAGATGATGCTAAAACGTCTACTGTTCCTGTAATGCTTGTATCTGAAAATAAACTTCCAGCAGGACAAATAGAAACTTTTAAGCTATTACCTAAAATTCCTGGATATTTTGCTGCCCATGAACCAACAGAACCTTGTCCTGTTGAATATCCTGCTTCATATGCAGCAAGATTTTTAATTAATAAACCAGCACCATCAGATGTTGCATTTCTAGCTGCTGAACCAACAATTCTAGCAACTTTTAGATTATTGCTGTATGATAAGAAATTTGCGCCTTGAAAGAAGGTAGTTGCGTTTGTAGAATTTGGTTTGCCAAATTTGTTAACAAGAGTTTTTTCTGTATCAACTAGTGTAACAACTTCTACTGGACCCCATTGAAATTCTCCAACTAACGCACCACCAGTTGTTCCAACTGCTGGAATAATTGTAGTTAGATCAATTTCACTTACGCTAACTCCAGGGGAAATGCGAAAAGCCATATTTTTTCTCCTTAAAATTTTAGTCTATTTAGACTTTCAATTTTTATTTATAATTTTGAAGTTTTCAGAAATAGTTTCTTTCAGCAACAAGTTCCCAAAAATCATTATTTGAATCACCTTCTATGAAGTGAGAATCAAAATCATTTGCCCCAAAAAAACCTGTTGGGAGTAAATCCCTATCCATAACTTCTTCTGTTTCTTTAATTAATTCCAATCGAATACTATTGTCAGTATATTCGGAGAAATTTTTCTGTGCAGATAACCAACCAAATAAAACCAAACACATAGCCAAATCATCATTGTAACCTTCTTCCGCACCATACTTCCCATCTGGATGTAGAACGAAAGTGGAAAGCTCACTAATTAAATCAAAATCATTTAAAACAATTTTTCCACCTTCAACTAATGTTTTCATATTAGAACAACCTAATCTTTTTGTTGTTCTAGTTGTTCTAATACCTCTTCTAAATTTATCAGAAGAAAATCCTGTGGTTAAAATTTGATCGTTGGTATTATTTACAGATAAAATATTTTCATAATTTAAATCATGAAATAAAATGTCAACAATTTGTCCACCAACGTCATTAATTTCAACTAATACCTGTGCTTCATTATATTTTTTTGCTGCTGTATTAATAATGGCTGGATATGCCATTGGTACAATATCATTTCTTTTAAATGTAGCAACAACTCTGTATGGAATTTGAGACACATTTAAAATAATGAATGCTGAATAATTTTTACCAACACCTCTAGCAACATCAACCATCATGAAATATTTTTGATTTTTTTGTGGTTCTTCAAATATTTTAAAGCCATCTTTTGTATGTAAAGCGTCAGTAAATCTTAATGACCTTAATGTTTCTGCTTTAATTAGTGTATCTGCTGAACCAAGAAACTCATTTCCATATTCTTGTCTGAATCCAGATTCGGTTAAAGTGGAAATCATTTGTTCTTTCCACTTTTCATCTCTACCTGGAACATCTGACCAATGAACTTCTATTGGGAAGAATTCATTTCTTTTTTCTGTTGCGTCTTTGTAAATTCTATAAAATAAATTAAGTCCTCTTGGTGTAGAAGAAATAATAACTTTTGAAGATGTACCAGAAGAAACTACAGGGAAAGTAGATGTGAAAAATTCATCAGCACCTTCAACGAATGCAAATTCATCAAGATATAGAAGATTACACATGAATCCACGAATTGATGAAGATGAAGTAGAAGAAGCAATAATTCTAGAATTGTTTCCTAATTCAATTGAACCTTTATTAAATGTAGTAGCTCCAGGTTGTAAGAAAAATGGAATTGTTTTATATGCTGTAACAATTTTAGAAAGAATTTCTCTTGCAACAGCACCTTTGTTTGCTAGAATTGCTACTGTTTTATCAGCATTAAAGAATACATACCATAAAATATATGATGAAATAGTGATAGTTTTGCCAGATTGTCTACCTGACAAAATTACACTATGCCTATTGTTATGAACAGATTCTACAATATTTTTTTGATAAGTTCTTAAATTTAATGGAACAAGACCTTTATCAATTGTATTAACTTGAATATATTTCTCAATAAAATAAATTGGATCTTGAGAACAACGAATATATTCTTGAACCTGTTCTTGACTGTAATTTTCAACAATACCAGCAGCTTTAACTGCTGGATCTTTATAATATGGTGTATTATTCATTCAAAATTAAATATAACGTCTAAAGACTAATGTAAATTCCTGAGCTGTTGATTGATTTAATGCTGTGCCGCCAGAATTAACTGAAACTAATTTTAAGAATCTAACACCAGATAATGCACCAAATGGTAAATTAACATAAGATGAAGCAGTTACTGGATAAGATAATTTTGCATTAGCTTCATTATATACTGTATAATAATTATCTGCTTGTGCAGTGGAAGTTACAGTAATTGTTACTGCTGTATTATAATCACCAGTTGCGGTGTTTGATACAGAAATAGTTCCTGAAACCATTTCAACTAACATTCTACCAGTTCCATTTGATGTTGTTGCATTTAAAACATTTGCTACAGCACCACTAGAAAATGTAATTTGTGATTGTTTTAATCCATATTGTGATGCAAAAATAATATCATTTGGATTTGATTGTGATGCAGTATATGTAAATTCAACAAGATAAGTTGAAATATTTGCATCCACACCACCTTGAAAACCAATACCATAGTTAGTTCCATTTGTATTTGTTGACCATGTTGAAGGTACAATAATACCAACTAAACTACCTAAAGCATCTGGTTCTACAGCACCAGAAACAGAACTTCCTGATGCAATTGTTACTTTTCTGGTTACTAGACCATCATAAACGTTTCTTGACATTAAAATCTCCTAATATATTATATTTATTAAATATTCCAAGGTGCAGGTTTATATACTAATGGTGGATTTTTTAAATTTTCTATTTGTGCAGCTAGAGAAGCATCATAATTATCTACAACTTCTTGTGTAAGTGAAGAAACTGTCCAAGAAATTAAATCTTGCTTTGTTAGATTGTTATATTCTTTAAAATCATTTGGATCTGGATCTGACAGATTGATTGAACCGTAGGAATCTACAAAATATTCACCATCTAATGCACCTCTTCTCCATTCATAAGAAACAACTACATCTGTCATACTATCTTGAATTGGTTTAACTTTAATTCCATTAAATTGCCATGTATATTCTACTGCCATATTTATCCTTTAATTTATTTATCAATTGCGAAGTCATGAACAAAATCCAAACCAAAATGTTCATTTAGAAAACGCATCATTTTTTCCATATCTATCTTTAATCGTTTTCCAGTTCTTGTATCTACAGAATCATAAATCCATTCATTAGTTTCTCTGTCGTGTGGTGAAATTAGTGTTGCGTTTCCAGAAGCATCCATAACATAACATTCACCACTAGAAGAGTATATTGAAATTCCATTTGATAATGTTCCGGCAGGTGCAGTTCCATTAAATATATCTAGATGATTTGTTCCTGTTGTAGTTGCACGTTGATGGGTTCCGCCTATTTTAACATTTCCTGAATCATCTATACGCATTCTTTCTGTTGCAGCAGTATATAATTCAACAGTTCCACCAGTACCTTGAAGTTGACCCATACGCAAAGAAGTGTTATTTCTTATGCTAAATATTCTACCAACATCAGCAGTACTTACGTCTATATAAAGACCAACAGTTGCATCGTCTGGATTATTAAATACTATTTCTCCACCTTCACCACCAGTTGCCAATTGTGTGGTGACTCCTTTCACATTAAGAGTTGTTGCTAGGGTTGTTGTTCCAATACCGACATTCCCAGAAGAACTGATTCTCATTCTTTCAGTAAGAGTATTTGCTGTTGAACCAGTACTTCCTGCTGATGCTGTTTGGAAAATTAACACTCCACTTCCACCAGTACCAGTACCATTACCAGCAGCAATAGTTAAGTTAGAACCAGCAGCATCTGTTCCTGTTCTAGCTGGACCTCTTAAAGTAGCTGCTGTAGTTGTAGCACTAGCTTCGCCAGAACCAAGAATAATATCTCCTGTTGAATTAATACGCATTCTTTCGAAAGGAGAACTATTTGCTTTTGTATAAAACAATAATTCTCCACCAGAGAGTGTTCCAGTACTGTTTTGTATAGCAGTTATTCCAGCAACATTGTAGTGTGCATCGTTTTGACCAAGACTTCTACTAAAAAATATTCCACCCAAAACTGCACCAGATGTATTTACGCCACTCACTAAATTTAAGAAAGATTGTGTAGCATCATATATTTGTATTGTTTTTGCAGTAGTTAAAATACCTGTATAAGATGTTGTACCATTAATATAATTCGTTCCACCACCTAGATCTAAGATAGTTGCAGGAGCCGATGTTCCAATACCAACATTTCCAGCAGAACTAATGCGGAATCTTTCAGTAAGAGTATTTGCTGTTGAACCGCTACTTCCGGCAGGTGCAGTTTGAAAAACAAGTGCGCCACTTCCACCAGTACCAGTACCATTACCAGCAGCAATAGTTAAGTTAGAACCAGTTAAATTGGTTCCTGTCATGTTTGGTCCTCGAACTAAGTTCGAACTTGCTGATCCGCCACCTTCACCAAAACCTAAAATAATATTACCATTTAGATCAATTCTCATTCTTTCAGTTAAAGAAGATCCGTTACTAGTATAAAATGATAATGTCCTTGTTATAGCAGGATTTCCTATAGCTGATCCAGATGCAGCAATAGTTCCAGATCCTGAATTATTAAATCCTATTCCAGCCGATCCACTAGCTATCAAATCTCTAGAAGCTCTCCAGCGAGGATTGACTTCAGTTGAGAAATATTCTTCAATTTGTGCACCAGAAACTAATTGTATTCTAGTATTATTAAAAGTTCCGGCAACAATAGTACCATTAACTTCTAATTTTACTCCTGGTGAAACTGTACCAATACCAACACGATCATTTGTTTGATCTACATATAATGTATTTGTATCTACTGTTAAAGCAGCAGCAGTTAATCTAGTTCCATCAAATGTTAAATTTGCTGATCCAGCAGTTGTTCCGGATGAATTATATAGAACTTGTGTATTAGAACCACCAATTGGTCCGGTGGCACCTGTAAATCCTGTTGCACCTTGTAATCCAGTTGCTCCAATGAAACCTGTGGCACCTTGTAATCCAGAACCAGTTGCACCAATGAAACCTGTGGCACCAATGAAACCAGTTGCACCAATAAATCCGGTAGCTCCAGTGAATCCAGTTGCACCTTGTAATCCAGAACCAGTTGCACCAATGAAACCTGTGGCACCAATGAAACCAGTTGCACCTTGTAATCCAGAACCAGTTGCACCAATGAAACCTGTGGCACCAATGAAACCAGTTGCACCAATGAAACCTGTGGCACCTTGTAATCCAGAACCAGTTGCACCAATAAATCCGGTAGCTCCAGTGAATCCAGTTGCACCAATGAATCCGGTAGCTCCAGTGAAACCTGTGGCACCTTGTAATCCAGAACCAGTTGCACCAATGAAACCTGTGGCACCAATGAATCCGGTAGCTCCAGTGAAACCTGTGGCACCAATGAATCCTGTGGCACCTGTGAATCCAGTAGCACCAATGAATCCTGTCGCACCTGTTAATCCAGTAACACCATGTAATCCTGTGGCACCCGTAAAACCAGTAGCACCTGTGAATCCAGTAGCACCAATTATTGTTGAACTTGGTGTTCCCGCAGAATTAATATCAAATAATTTCCAATTTCCACTATCAAAAATTAAAACAATAACATCATTATCTACAATATAAGTATTATCAATAATAATAAATGATGAACTTTCAACTAAATCTGAACCAGATGCTAATATTTTAAATCCAGTTCCTGTAGAATAATCAACAGCGATATATATCGCTGCACTAGTATACCCAGAAGGTAATGTGACTACAAGATTAGTTGGTGTATTATTACCATAAACAATATATCTTTTATTATATTGTGCTGTAAATGAAGTTGTTTGTTTTACCCAGTTAAAATATTCAGAACCCAACGCTGCTGTTGTTTGTATTGTATTGTCTGAAAATTTAATTCCCTGAGATGAAGTAGTTATAAATCCGCCCGTACAAGTTAATCCTTGTTGAGCAGTTAATAATTTATGTGAAGTTAAACCACTAGAATTTGCAGTTGCGATATCTTCAGATGAAATTTCTTCTGTTTCAGCATTAACAATACTTCTAGTTGTTTCTGGTAAAACATCAGGTTCAACTTCAGGTAAATTTTCTTCTGGATTTACAATATAAATTTCTGACATATTTAATTATTTATAATAAAAAATCAACCCATTTATCAATATGAAATTTCCAATCATAATTTTGTCTAGCATATTCTTGAATATCCAAACATTTATTTTTATATTCTTTCGGATTATCAGCATAATAATTCAATAAACTGACAGTTTCTGTTATAAAATAATTTGGGTCAATACTAACAACATGACCACCACCAGCAGGACCATTTTTTTCAAAATAACCAACTGGTGTACTAATACATAATTTACCAGCAGCAGCGGCTTCTAACATAGGAAGTCCCGCACCTTCTTCTGTTGAAGCAGTTATAATACAATCAACGCTTTTATAAAAATTAGGCATTGAAAGATAGTGATAAAAATTATGTTTCTTAAAAGTTAGTCCAGTATATTTAACAGCTTGCTCAACAAGTGCGCCTCTTTTTATTTCTTGTCCAAAAAAGTTTTGTGTTGAATATGCTCCAGCCATAGCAACTGTGGATAATTTTTCGGAGGGTTTTGAATAAAATCTATCAAAATGAATTCCAAACGGAACAACATGTGATTTTACTGGAACACCAAATTCAATAGATTTCTTATCTAATATCTCAGATACAGTTCCATATTTTGCAATTTTATTAAAAATATCTAACCCCATTTGTTGTCTTGCTAATAAAATATCCCATTGTCCATGAGCAACTGCAATAATTTTTTGTAATGGTATTTGATAATTTAATAAGAAACCAATACCAACTGGAGTTGTAACAAAATAATCAGTTGAATCAGAAATTTTTAACATTTCGTCAATTTGATATTGACGTTCCCAATCTAATACTTCAGCATTAATACCAAATCGGTACAATTCTTTACAAAGTGAATTGTGAATTGTACCAAATGCCCATTTATTTTCTGTAAAAAATATTATATTTCTCATAATTTATTTTCCTAATTCATGAAGAAACTTAAACCCTTTTTGTCTTAAATAATCAGTGTATTCAAACATCTTAGGAACTCCACCTGTACATCCGATAGCAACTTCATCACAACCTAATTCCCAACCTTTTAAACTTCCCCACATTTCTTTATTACTTTTTGGATGTGGAGGAACATATGTTCCTAAGTCTGTATATTTTTGTAAAACATATGAAAAGTGCATATCTTCACCAACAATAAAATTGTGATCTATTGGTGGTAATTCTCTACAAAAAACTGATAATAAATCCCTGTGGAAAAACCAATTATGTCCAACAATATCTACACGTTCTACTTGTTCATTATTATTTCCATCCCAACCATAACGATCAGTCATTTGATATTCATAAGAACTATTTGGAAATTTAATTCCAATTGCTCCAAGCAAACCTGGATGTTTTTCGTATGTATTTAAACAATTTTCAATCCACTGTGTTCCTGGGATTGTATCATCATCTAATATACAAACATAATTTGTTCTAGCATTTAATGCATAATAAAATCTAGCCCAAACACCAAAATTAACTGATGCATATGATGATATGCAATAATTGGTTGATGTTTGCATATCATAATGAACATTTGGCATTGAATTTTGCCAATAAAAAATATCTTTTACTTTAACTGTTTGTGTTAAAGCTGCATCTACTTGTTTTTTCAAATTTTGAGGTCTTTTATAACCATTCAAAATTACAGTAACATCATTATTCATATTATCCCCAATAACAAATCTTTTTATTATCTGAATGATCTAAAATATAGTAACCACGAATATTTAAATCTGATTGTAGCCAAGGATGTAAAGTTGAACCTATATCTAAATAAGTATTGTTTTTATTTACTTCCCATAATTGTTGTGCTAATATTTTACCCAAAGGACCACAAGCAAATAAATATAATTTATTTTCTGTTTTCCAATTTTTTAATTCATCAACTAAATTTATATTTTCAACCCAAGCATTATATTTAACCGGAATAAATGCTTCTCCAGAAAAAGGTAAATTATTTACTTTAGATTTTTCATTAGCAACTAATATTATATTTCTTTTTTTGAATAGTTCAATGTAATTGTTTATGAAATATTGATAATTTGAATTCACAAATATATTAGCATAGGTTAAATTTTCATCACTTTGATCTGATAATTTTTTCATATTATTAAAATTATTATATCCTTGACAACAAGGACAAACTATACCAACATAATAATTAGGATCTTTATAGGTGAAAGATTTATGTAATAAATTTCTAGCTAAATCATATCTATCATCAAAACCATTTGTAGACCATTCACCATAACCAGAAGAAATACATTCTCCTCTCATAGCAATCATTTCACCATCACCAAATCTAGCTAAAGAAAAATTTTTATTTGACTGTAACATCCATAAAAATTTTTGTATTTCTTCTTTAAAATTTTTCACAACATACTCCATATTATTTTTTAATTATTAAAATACCAACATTTAATCCATCAAACCAAGGTGCACCTGAACCAATAATTCTATTTTCATAATTTTTATATGATATTTTTTGTCTTAAATAATCTTCAATATTATTTAATTGTAGTCCAGGAATATCAAATGTTATAATAACATATCCATCTTTTTTAACTTGTTTTATCAGATTAGATAAATGATGTACATGATCACCGGGAATTTCCTCTAGTGCAGAAACATTTAAAATAACATCAAAAGATTCTTTGAAGTTATCATCTGGTTCTTTTGTTATATCATGTATACAAGTGTTATCTATTCTACTATAAAGAATGTCAGAATTAGTAACATATTCTCGACCAAACTTTTTTTCTAATTCATTCTTAAATCTCTGATGATGTTCTAAATCAAATCCCCAAGAAGAATTATGAATTTTTGGATTATTTGGTAATTCCAAATTGTTTAAAATATTTAATAATGTTGGATATTCATACTTTCTAGACCAATGTGGATAAGTATCATCAAAAACATCATTTTTATTTACATATCTAAAATCAATTATTTTCATATAAATTTATTTCTGGATAATGTGAACTAATTTTATTAGTTTCTGGTCCATCATAGTATTTTTCAATTGGTTTACCTAAAATACTAACAAACGGATCAGATTCAAGATATATTGGCCTATATGTTTCTTTAGGAAAATCTAAATCTATATTAACTACTTTTTCAGAAAAAGAAGTTATAAAACTATATTTTGATTTTTCTTTTGTTAAGGATACACTTTCTGTCGCATACTGTAAAGGAAGATGTTCTAGTGTATGTCTGATTATTATTAAATCAAATTTATAATCTATATTTTTTAAATATGTATTCATATCAGAACATATAAATTTTATATTATCTTTAGAATAATTTTTATTATTGTAATCTATAGCTTCTTGTACGCAGTCTAATCCAATATAATTAGGAAGACTGTCTGAAATAGTTCTCATCCAATTCCAATCTCCACAAGAACAATCTAATATTGTATTGATATTTTTTTCTGAAATAAATTTTAAAAGTATACTTTTAAAATTGGAAGTCCATTCTAATGTACTACCTAATCCAGATCTAGATTCATTTTGTCCCATATACCAACTAAAATCTTTATATATAGTTGTGAAAGTTTCATTTATATTATCAATAAGTTTTTCCATAAAAAATTAATTAATCCCTTTTGGATAATATCTATTTAGCCATTCCAAATCAGTTCTTTCTGTATGTCTTTGATACCATCCGTCATTAGTATAAACATCCCAAACCATTTGAAAATATTCTTCATACATTTTTCCAACTCTATCTAAGGTGAAATTATTCATAGCCCAATCATAACAATTTTTAGGATTGATTTTATCAATATTTTCAGCAGCCCAACAGAAATGATCAAATGTACGACAACGATAACCAGTTACACCATGTAGATTATTTTCTGCATGTGAACCCCAATCAGTTGTTATAATCGGACAACCAGCAAATAATGCTTCAATTGAAGCACCACCAAAAGGTTCATTGTACATTGAAGGTAAAAAGAATCCTTTTGCTTTAGACAACATTTCTTTTCGTTGTTCTGAATTTAAATAACCAACTTTTTCTATTTGTCCAGGAATTTCTTTATAACCATATTCTTCTAAAGAACCTTGACCAGCAATTTTTAATTTAAGTCCCAATTTCTGACAAACTTGATATGCAATGTCAATTCCTTTTCCTGGATAAACTCTACCCATGAATAGGAAATAATCATCTTTTTCTTGTGAAAATGTAAATTCTTCGGGATCAAAATAATTAGGAATTACTGAATGATACCAATCTTCTTGACAATTGGTGACTGAATTTGGTCCTCCAACCGCTGATCTTATTGCATAAGATTCAAAAATTCTATACTTAGCAAAATGACCAGTTCCATAACCAATTCCGGGTTCAACAACAATCATATCGGGATGTGCATCACAAACTGGTTTATGTCCTAATCCCCAGAAGGGCAAAATAAAATCTAAAGGTTGTTTGCGTTTTTGAATTTCTCTGATAGTATTAGTATAAAATGTTCTGTAAGCGTGATCACCCATATCAAACTTAAAGAAGTTCTTACGCCAATCGTAATTACCGTAAGCAATTTCTAGATCTTTATTTGTTGTAACTGTGACATGTTCATCACAAATTAAATTAGAATCTTCATGACCATAATGAATAATATGATGGCCTCTAGCCTTCATCATTTTTCCAAATTTGAGAACCTTCTGCGTATAAGCACAACCCGTGTATTCTGAATTAGTTACAGTATGAGGAAGCCCCAAAATGTGAAATCTGTATTTTTGACTCATTATATTTTCTCCATTCAACTATTATAAGTTAAACATATTTATATTACAAATAAGAATAGTATGTTGGTCCGCCCCCGCCTCCACTAGCCAATGAAACATCAAAAGTATTTCCTGCAACTTGCTCAACAGATACTCCCTTATATGTAGAAGATTCATATGCAAAAACGAAGACTGGAATTGTATTATCATACCAAGTCATTGAATATGATCCATTCCCTGTTCTTGAAGTAGATGCTATTTTTTCACCATTATCTGTTCTATAAGCTTCAATATTAACTGTACCACCATTTGATCCTGATATTGTTCCAGATATAGTGTATGATATAGTATGATAAGTTAAATTCGTATTCATAAAATTACCAATATTTAATACAAATTTTTGATTATAATAGATTCTATTGTCTTGTCCTAATGCAAATCTAGGTTGTCTTATATCTGTTGGGTATTGTTTCCAAAAGTTTGTAGTATTATACCATGAATATATAGTTCCCGCCTCAGCATCTGAGTTATAATAATTTATATCTACCAAAGTTCTCAATGCAGTTGAATTTGTACCATCTTGTAAAAGACCAAGAGTAGTTATATAAAATGGAAATTGTGATACAGTAGATCCAGTAATTGTATATAAGTCTAAGCCACTATTAGTTAAAAAATAATTCGTTTCTGGTATATCTTCACGGACAGTACCAAGAGACGATCCAAATGGAGATACTGGTGTAAATGTAGAACTTAAAGTACTGGTAGATATTGAGTTACTATAATCTATAGTAGTAAATTTTACTGTATGATTATGAGCACCATCACCATCAGAATGTTTCCCGCTAGTGTAATTTAAAAATACTACACCAGTAACTGAGTCTGTACCAACTGACGGTTTAGCTTCAATTATTAATGTATTTAATCCTCTCGATAAAGTTATACCAGCAGTAGAACCTGTTTCACCAGAATCAATTCTTCTTCCTATAACAAAAGAACCGACTCTATTACCACCACCTGCATGTGTATAAGTTCTATCTGCTTGTGAACCGACTGCCATAACTAATGATAAGGCTGCACCATCCATTGTTGACATTAATAAACCAGATTGAACTAATGAAATTGTTGTTGGTTCTTGAATAAAGAAATCAACTACAAAATTATTTCCAATAAGTCCAGATCGGCCAGATGTCGATTCTGAACTACCAAAAGGAATTTCTAAACTGTTAATTATACTGGTACTCGATGAATGATCATACTCATATGTTACAACTAAAACACCACACATACAAGGCATAGTGATTGATGTCACGTTACTTACTCTGGCAGTAATAGAACTAGTTGCATTTGTTGCTAATATAGATGTAATTTCATCTATTCTCTTAAAAGATCTATCTGTAGATAATGCCATATTATAAGCAAGACTTGCGGCATCAGTTCCACTAAATGTTAATGTACATGTTGCGTTGGTTGTGTTTCCTGTACCAGTATTGCCCATATGACTATATGATTCAAAAAATATGTTTCTAAAAGTTTTAGAAGCTTCTGGTAAAAATGTACTTAGATTTGGAACTTGATTTGCGGCACCAATATTTGATGCAGTAGTTGTTAAATTTCCAGTATTACCATCAATTGGTATTTTTACTGTTTTAATTCTGGTTGTTGTCGCAACACTATCTTCATATTCATAAGTTATAACAATTTTTGCACTAGTGTTATTTGTAGCTAATCCAGTTAAATTGATTCTAGCTGTACTAGCCATAGTTGTGGCGTTAGCTGTCCAATTTTGATTAAAATAATTTCTAAAATCACATATAAACGTCCAAGATTGGTGTTCTCCTGAATTAGTTAGTACACTTGTATTAGAAAAAGTACCAATTGCTATAGCACCCAATGTTAAACCTAAAGTAACATCAGTGACATTTGCGGCGGTGGCGGCATTATCTACTGAACTAACTTCAAGAAAAGCATTTTTAAATACTATATCATAAATTGTGCAGTTTATATCTGTCGTTGAATTTGTTAATGTAGAAGTCGCTCCATCAAAAGAAGCACTTACAGTAATAGTTGTAGTTGAAGGAACAGATTTAACCCAATATGTCGTTCCTGATGTTAATCCACCGCCAGTAGATGAAGGAACTAATCTATTGCCAATTCTCAAACCATGATCTGTCGTGAATGTTATTATATTACCTGTAGCTGATGTTGAATCAATTGTTTTTGACACACCTATATTTTCAGGAATATACAAATTTATTGACGTGAAATCTCTATTATTTCCTGAAGCGACGGAAGTGTTTGAAAATGGATATGCAAATTCTACTGTTTTTTGTCTTGTAGCCATAATTAACTCGATATATCTCTTCTTTTAACTCTTATTTGAAATAATTCATTTGTTCCATTATAATCAACTATTATTTTCCATTCTTCATCATATAAGAAACCTCTCCAAACACAATAACCAGTTCTATCTGCTACTGCCAAATCTATACATTCTGCTATTTTATTTGCTAATGGTGAACTCATATATTACTCCGAAATTAAAAATGCGTTCCAATCTGCTGCACCATTTACAGATGTGATATCTATTCTTAATAGATCTCCAGCAGTTAAACCTGAATTCGTAAATGAAGTAGTTGTTACTACGTTATTACCAGTAGTTAAAGTTATAGTAACAACAGTTGTTGGGAAAGTTGAACCATTATTCGATGATTTTAGAATTGATACTACAAAAGACCCGCCTGTAGGAGCAGTTTTTGCTGTCAGTATTGCATTAGTTGCTGTTGAAGTGTATGGAACATACAAATATGGTGTAACGCTATTTGCAATAGTTGGTGTTCCACTTCCACCAAAAGTGAAAGTGGATTTAGTTAATCCTGTAGCTCCAGTGAAACCAGTTGCTCCAGTGAATCCAGTGGCCCCAATAAATCCAGTAGCACCAATGAAACCTGTAGCTCCAGTAAATCCAGTAGAGCCTATGAATCCTGTGTCACCTTGTAATCCAGTTGCACCTATAAATCCAGTAGCACCAATGAAACCTGTAGCACCAATAAATCCAGTAGCACCAATGAAACCAGTTGCTCCTTGTAAACCAGAACCCGTCGCACCTATAAATCCAGTGGCACCAATGAAACCAGTTGCTCCAGTAAATCCAGTAGAGCCTATGAATCCTGTGTCACCTTGTAATCCAGTTGCACCTATAAATCCAGTAGCACCAATGAAACCTGTAGCTCCAGTAAATCCAGTAGAACCAATGAAACCAGTTGCTCCTTGTAAACCAGAACCCGTCGCACCTATAAATCCAGTAGCACCAATGAATCCAGTTGAACCTGTAAATCCTGTCGCACCTGTGAATCCAGTTGCACCTATAAATCCAGTAGCACCTATAAATCCAGTAGCACCAATAAAACCTGTAGATCCTTGTAATCCAGTTGCACCAATGAAACCAGTTGCTCCAGTAAATCCTGTGGCTCCAATGAATCCTGTAGATCCAATGAATCCAGTTGCACCTATAAATCCAGTAGCACCTATGAATCCAGTAGCACCTATAAATCCAGTAGCACCAATAAAACCTGTAGAGCCTATGAATCCAGTAGCACCAATAAAACCTGTAGATCCTTGTAATCCAGTTGCACCAATGAAACCAGTTGCACCTATAAATCCAGTAGCACCAATGAATCCTGTGTCACCTTGTAATCCAGTTGCACCTATAAATCCAGTAGCACCAATAAAACCTGTAGATCCGTGTAATCCTGTAGCACCAATAAAACCTGTAGCACCAATGAATCCTGTGGCTCCTGTGAACCCTGTTGATCCTATAAATCCTGTGGCTCCTATGAAACCAGTTGATCCTATAAATCCTGTAGCTCCAATTAATCCAGTTGCACCAGTCAATCCAGTTGCACCTTGGAATCCAGTTACTGCTGAAATTACAGATAAGAATAATTCATGATTATCTGTAAAATTCGAAGAACCACCGCTTGCAATTAATGTTACTGTAAAATCATAATATGCCGTAGAAGTTCCTATATTATTTCCAGTAACAGCAGTGATTTCCCAAGTTTGATAATTTTCGCTTACATTGCGATCTTGAATAATAAATCTTTGAGTCGATTTTAATAGACCCAAAATAATTTCAATATCTGTTAAATCGCTAGTTAAATGTGAAATATATATGTGTGTTGAACTAGTTTGGGTAGAGTTATTCCAAACAATAAATCCATCACCAGGATATGCATTTGATTGAGTACTCGTCTCAGCAAGATAATAAAATAAACTTGTACTTTGTCCAGCGGGGCCAGTAAGACCAGTAGCACCTATGAAACCTGTAGATCCTTGTAAACCAGAACCTGTAGCACCAGTAAGTCCTGTCACCCCTGTAGCACCAGTGAAACCTGTGGCTCCAGCGAAACCTGTAGCACCAGTAAGTCCTGTCACCCCTGTGGCTCCAGTGAAACCTGTGGCTCCAGTGAAACCTGTGGCTCCAGTGAAACCTGTGGCTCCAGTAAGACCAGTTAAACCAGTAGAACCGATAAATCCAGTTGAACCAGTTAAACCAGTAGAACCGATAAATCCAGTTGAACCAGTTAAACCAGTAGCACCAATGAAACCTGTAGCGCCAATGAAACCAGTTGCACCTATAAATCCAGTTAAACCAGTAGCACCAATTAAACCTGTAGCGCCAATAAAACCAGTTGCACCTATAAATCCAGTAGATCCAGTTAAACCAGTAGAACCGATAAATCCAGTTAAACCAGTTGAACCTTGGAAACCTGTAGATCCCTGTAATCCAGTAGATCCAGTTAAACCAGTAGAACCGATAAATCCAGTTAAACCAGTTGAACCTTGGAAACCTGTAGATCCCTGTAATCCAGTAGATCCAGTAAATCCTATACCTGTAGCACCAATAAATCCTACACCAGTAGCACCTTGATAGCCAGTAACACCTTGTAGTCCTGTTGCACCAGTAAATCCAGTAATACCTTGTGGTCCTGTTGCACCAGTAAATCCAGTAGCTCCATCCGAACCAACATAACCTGGAGTTCCAGTAGCACCTTGATACCCAATAACACCTTGTGGTCCTGTTGCACCAGTGAATCCAGTAGCACCAATTGGACCTGTATCACCAATATCACCAGTTCTTGCAAATGATATTACTATTTCAGTATTTCCAGATAAATTATCCATTGATCCAGAAATATATGATGATGGGACGTTAAAATAACTATCACCATGAGTATGCGTTCCTGTTATAGCAAATAATGCATAACTAGCAGGATTGACCTTTTCTGATATTGTAAAATGGCCTTTAATTAATGATGTTGAATCATCAATTGATTGTAGGAAATTATAAACCGAAACAGAATTAGCATCTGTTTGGTTAATATACATTTCAGTAACTGAAAAGAAGTTTAAATTATTAAATCTTAATTTCCCTGATCCTGGATTACCAATGATAGTAAAATCATCGTAAATGTAATCAAAAGATGCACCACCAAAAGATCCTGCTGGTCCTTGCGCTCCTGTCGCTCCAATTAATCCAGTTGCACCAGTAAATCCAGTAGCCCCCTGAAATCCAGTTGCACCATCTGAACCAACATAACCTGGAGTTCCAGTAGCACCAGTAAATCCAGTAACACCTTGTGGTCCTGTTGCACCAGTGAATCCAATACCTGTTGCACCTATGAAACCTGTAGCACCCTGATAAGGATTATTTATTTGAATAACATTATTGTTATGATCTTTAGTGTAAAGAATTCTATCATTTAAATTTAAAGCTAATTCACCAATTTCTAATTGTAAATTAGTTGGTATTTTTCCAGGTTCAATACTTCTTTTTATTTTTATGATGTTTGATGGCATTTAGAAATCTCTTACAGAAAAGATATTTATATATTATTTATTACTTTTCTATATCAGATATTTTTTTACCAGTTACAAAAGTTGCTAATGCTGTAGAAAATGTTCTAAAAACGTCATTTCCCTCTGGGACTTTACAAAACATCATTATAATACCTAGTAAAGTAAAAAATGAAAATATAAAAATAATTGAACCTGATAAAGATAAAGTTTCCAATCTTCTTCCCATTAATAAGAACCCCCATCTATAACTAAATTATTTAATTCATTTGAAGATATCCATTTTTGTGTTGATAAATTATAAATTAAAACTGATCCATCATATAAATTTACAGTATCAACATCAAACAAATCATCTAATTTTAGATAAGTAACAACGCCTCCACCACCTCCACCCGAAGGACTAGTAGCACCACTTTCTGATGGTGGATTAGTTATAATTGTTGATGAATTATAATCATCAACAATAAATGTTTCTATTAATGTGTAATTATCATTTACACCAGCATTTGAGGGATTAACCTCAACACTATAATATTGTTTACCACCAGCACCTTCAACTGTGGTATCTACAATTGTATTTACAATTGCTTTTTTAATAATCTTACTATCTTTTACTGGTGGATATAAATTTGATTCAACGGTAAATTTTAAATCCCAAATTAAAACTCTTCTATCCTCTACAGTTCCTTCATAATTATCTTGAGGATTTACGCTTTTTAATATAATAGGAATATCTTTTGAGATACCCATTGTATTATCTTCAATAATAGATATTGTGAATTGTGGTGTAAAATAAGGAACAATTTGTTCTAATATCATTAAACCATCATCCATATTTTTTGACATGATCCAAAGATCAAATGAAAAATCATATGGAACTGGATTATATTGAGATATTATATTATCTCTATTATCTGAACTTTTAAAGTTTTGATTTACAGTAGGTAATTTTCTACCTGATGCATATTGTAAACCAGATAGTTCAAATCCCATTCTAGGAAGTGAAATTTCTGTTTGTCTGTTAGCTTCAGCATCTTGTTCTAATCTCGTTAACCATTTTTGTTTTGGTCCATAAGATAAAGGTACACGAATATCTTTAACTAAACTTCCAGAATTATCTTTTCTCTGGACGTGTAAGTTATTAAATAAAGTTCCAAAAACTGAAACTAAACGTTTAATGTGTTCGTTATACCAAGTTTGTCCTAACATTAGTTCTCTCTATTGAATTCACCAAATGGATTTTTTTCTGAGAAATCCAATATTGTAGTAGACTTTTCTTCTAACTTCTCATTATCTGAGAAGTTTGGTTGATCTATTTGCAGTTCTTTTTCCAACTTCTCATTAATATTATCAATTTCAGGAATTCCAGTTTCAATCGTTTCGTCGGTAAATCTGTAAAGTTCGCAAGAAAGTTTCCAAACATACAAATCTCCCAATTGATATGTATTGCTGTATTCTTGATTTACATACATAACTTCCCAAAGTTTTCTAGTCAAATAAGGAATAAAAATTAAGTCGCCTTCTTCTGGACGCTTAAGTCTATCATCAAATTGAACTCTTCTTATTCCTGTTTGGAAGTTTCTGTTATATTCTTCATCAAAGCGTTTCTTGGAAACTAATAGTGTAAAAGTTTGTTTAATATCTAAACCGAATTTAGAAATTAAGTTATCATTACTAGTAAAATCTTCTGTACTTTCCATGTACATTTCAATAGGAAACTTATTCTTATATTCAAGTAAAACATCTTCTCCAAAAATTTCATCTTTTTTAACAAAAGTTTTTGGGATATAATAACAATCAATACCATGCATTGCTATACATTCAGTTAGCAAATTGTCTAATAATTTCTGTTCACTTTTATTTCTAAATTCATTGAAATATCTATTTGTAGGCATTTTTTATCCAATGAAGAAATTAATTGGTAATTGATATGTTGATTGACATTCTTGTTCTAACTTATCAACTTCACCTACAGCTTCATCATATATTTTTTGACCATTTAGTTTAACACCACCTGGAAGTGAAACACCATCATATTTTTTTAAGTTATCACCCCATTGTTTTTTAAACAATGCAGTTGTATAATCTTTTAGCCATTTATCGTTATAAACTTTTGTAAATTGATCTGGATTAATAACTTTATATGTTTCAAAAATTAAATAGTCGCCAGCAGAAACATCTCTTTCCCAATCCAAATCAATATGAATTCTTTGCTGGTGTCTGTTAAATCTTAATAGTTTTTCTTGATTGAATATAAATTCAATAAATGACAAGTAATCTCTTGTCATATGATAACCCTGCATAGACATGGTACTACCAAATGTATACAAGTCATTTAATGCATACTGATATCTAAAGTCGAAGATATTACCTTTTGTAGCACCAAAACCACCTAAACGAATCATCTTTACAACTGAAATAATTGAATCATCAACAGTTACATATCTATTTGTAATATCCTGTGATGTCATTTGATATTTAAAATAATATCTGTCAGTAGCATCCATATGAAACTGTGTATAGTAATACATAGCATCATCAATGCGATCTTCTAATTGGTCTGGATCAACGTTTATTTCAATTACAGGAAATCCTAAACGACGAAGGCAATAATCCTTTAATTGTTCTCTTGATGCTGGTTGCATTAGATTTTAGTTACCTCTGCATTTACTCTAATTTCACCTTCGAATAAACGTTTTACTGTTGTATCCGCAAGAGTTGCTTCTACATCATATACATAACGTCCTGGTTTTAGTGCAGCAGTTTGTACTGCTGTTAGTGATAATGTTACTTCGGATGTTGTTGTATTTGTTGAAACTGTAAGCGTTACCGCTGATGAACTAGATGGTGAATATCTTAATTGTCCACGAACTGTTGCGCCAACTAAATTAATTAAAGCACCATTAATTCCAGCTTCTTTTTGAATTCTTGCTGTAGCTGTTGCTGTTGAACCTGAAGTTGGTGCTGAAATTGTTACTGATGGATTTGATGTATAACCATCACCTTTATTGACTATATAAATTTTTGTTACAGAACCACCAGAAATTTCTGCACCAGCAGTTGCAGCAGAACCACCACCCCCAGAAATTGTAATAGATGGAATAGAAGTATATCCATTACCCCCAGAAGTAATGGATATACTTTCTACATAACCTGTAATTGTACCTAGATCAAGTGGTAAAAAATCTGTATTTTCTGTTATTGATCCATTATCTAATGAATATGGATTTGTTTCATATGCTAATAATTTAGTAGAAAATGTTGAACCTTGATCTATGTTTAAATTTATTAGTCTTGCCATTTTACTTTAGTGTTGCTTTAAATGCTGTATATGCTAGATTGATTGCTGAATTTAACCAATTATCGGGAATATCTGTTACATCACCAATCTTTTGTCCACCAATTTGTAGTCCTGCACTACCAGCAGCTAAAATAGCTTTCTTTAATTCTCCCTGAATTAAAAGTCTGGCTGCACCATTTAGATATGCTTGCTTTTCATATGAATTTAATGGTTGATTTAAATCAACTTCAACAGGCATATTTAACTTCTTAATCATAGCAACAATTTCATCATCAGCTTTTGATGGAGTCATTTTTGCAACTAATTCAACTGCTGGTAGAGCATATTGAATTAGTTGTGATACAGCAATCGCTGCACCTTCTACCTTTTTGAAAGAATCTCCAGAAAAGAAATTCTTTAATGCACTTACAATTTTATTAAAAAAACCAAGAATATTCATAATTATCTCCTTATGCCAAATCTTCTTCAAATCCCCAAACTGTTACATGTACAGTTGGTGATGCTGATGTTACATTTACATATAAGTATTTACCAGATTCTAAAACAATTCCAGATCTAGTATAACTATCTTTTGGATAAACTACTGCATCATATTCAATATATTCACCATTAACAACTGAAGTTCCTGCTTGTAATGAAATTCTTACTGTTGCATTATTGGTATCAGAATTTGTAATATTGATAGTAAATGATGAAATTTTTCCAGCAGGAACTTGATAAATTTGAGTATTTGTATTTTGAGTACTAATATAAGTTGCTGCTAATCTACCTGAAGCCATATTTTATTCCTTAATAAAGTTGTGTGATGCTTGTAAAATAACCACGTTTAGCTCTATTCCATCTTGCTGATGCTTTTGTTGATGTATGTGTTACAAAAATTTCATCACTTAATGGTTTATCTACATATTTAGTTCCATCAAAAACTAAGAAAGAATTTGGTTTTGGATCTAAAATAGGTTGCAAAATTGCTGGTGTTGTGGATGCTCCAGTTATAGTAATTGTTGGTGCAACTTCATATCGAGATCCAAAGTTTGTCATTGTAACGCCAGTAATAACACCAGATGTAACTGTTAATGTAGCTGTTGCTGTTGTTCCGGAACTATCTACTTGTGATAAGTTTACAAATTCAAAACCGTCAGCAACTGATGTAGAAACAGAAGCTAAATTTGTTAAATTAAATGTTCCAACGATTGTATCTACAATAAATCTCTTATTTGCAGAATCATATGATGTAATTCTACCTGTTGCAGAACTCACTGAAGTCACAGAACTTAAAGTAACAGAAACATTTCCAGGAGAAGTTGTAGCTGAAGTATTAGTAAATGTTCCCTTTAAAACAGAAATTAAAATAGATGAGCCATTTTTCTGTATAATTCTTCCTTTAATAGTACCGGAAGATTGAGAAATTGTATCACCAACATAAACAGAACCTTCATTTGTAGTTGTTGCAGAAATAACAATTTGTTTAATTGTTCCTGTTAAATTAGTAACAACATTTCCAGTCAAAGTATTTGTCAAATTAACATCTAAGTAAACTGATGTTGATGGAGATGAAAATGCAATTGTTGGTGAAGTATAACCAGTACCACCATTAACAATCTGGACAGAAGTAACACTTCTACCAGCAGCAATCATGTTTCCTCTACGTTGTCCATTAATTGTTGCATCAACAATTCTATTAGTTTTAACTCTCCATTGATCAAATGAATTATATTGATCTACATAATCATTTGCAGAAATTACAGCTTCACCAGCAGCATTAGAACCATCACCAGTGATGGTAACAGCAGGAATAGAATTATATCCATATCCAGCATTAGTAATAACAATTTCCGTTATAATACCACCAGCAACTGTAGCTACAGCAGTTGCCTGAACACCAGATGTTGGTGGAGCAATACTAACTGTTGCTGTAGTATAACCACTACCAGCATTAGTAATATTTACATTTAAAACGTTACCTGAACTTAGTATGTTCATTTTTATTTCTCGATTTTACTTAAAATTAATTCCAACATACTTTTTATTTCAACCATTTCTCTCTCTAATTTATTTATTCTTTCTTTTTCTTGTTTCTGTTTATTAAATTTATCTAAAGCGGTTCTGTCTGTTGAAAGAACCGCTTTAGAGTTTATATCACGAATTAGAGTAGAATTTTCTATTTGTATATTCATTAAGCTACTGCAATTGCTCTTAAATCTTTAATAATTGGAACAACTGTTTTATCTGTAGTTTTCATAACAATCTTAATCACAAATACTGTAAATGGATCTAATGCTGTACCAGATAATCCAGCGGAGAATTGGCGATCAATAAATTTTGATTGTGTATCTATATTAGCGTTTGTTGGAACAACATCTTCTGTCATTTTAACATATGGTTTTTCTGAGAATGTTAGACTGTCAGATGTTGTTAAAATTTTATAATATACTTCAATTGAAGATGGTGAAGGTGCAAAAGATGATAATAGAACTTTAATTCCAGTTGAATCAAAACCTTCAGCTAATGTAATTCTTCTTGTAATATATTTAGCATATGCACCACCACCGGATTTATAAGTTTCATCTTTTGATAAATTATTAACACCAGTAGCACCTGTAACTGCTGTTGCACCAGTTCCCAAGTAACCTCTTGAAACAACGAAACCAGTTGCACCTGTTGGACCAGTTGCTCCACCACCACCAGTAATTAACATTTTTTCATTCCAAATTTGAATGACGTTGTTGTTATCGAAATTTTCACCATTATCTACATATACTACTGATGAAGCACTTATAAATCCAGTTGCACCAACAGTAGAAGTTGTTACCGATGAAATATTATTAATTACATTTTCAACAGCAATAACACTTAATCTTTCGGTATCAATAACAGGAGATACTTGGTTATTTGATGATGTTAATGTTGCTTGTAGAACTAGACTTCCTGCATTATTAACTCTCTTTTCTGTTGAAAGATATGTGTTATTATTGCTATAGTAGTCGGTATATGAAGATGCTATACCAGCAACTGTTCCATCACTAGATGGTTTGTATTGCCAAGAAACTTTATTATTTCCAAAATTAATTTCTTGAGAAGTTGTTTTAAATAAGTGATATGGTTTTGAAGAAGCCATTGCAGTATTCTTAAATACTGCTGTTCCTGATGTTTGATTAAACGAACAGCGATTAATTGTAAACATCAAATCTTCTTCTTGTACAGCAGTCCATGTTCTGGCATTCTGTGATTTAAAGAATGAGCCAGCATATGGTTGTGTGCTGATAATTTGACCTTGATCTACACTTGTGATATTTAATTGACCAATTTCAGAAACATAAACATTATATTTGTCTGTGTTTGTAATTAGAACAATTGCATATTCACCTGGAGGCAAATAAACAGGAGAACTAAACTTAAAGTTTGTTGCAACTTTTGCTGCTGTTGCTAAATCAGTTGTTTTTACATAATCTGTAATTACAGCAGATACTGCACCATTAACTCCTGTTGTATCACCAACACCTCTTGTTACTGTAACAGAAGGATTTGATGTATAACCATATCCAGGATTTGTGATTGTAATTGCAGTAATTTGACCACCAGATATTGTTGCTGTTGCTGTTGCTTGAACTCCATTACTTAAATTTGGAGCAGAAAAAGTTATTGTTGGTGCTACTGTGTAACTTGCTCCAGGATTTGTAATAGAAACTGTTGATACTTTTCCATATGGTTGCATTGTAACTTCACTAAATGGAACAATATCATATGCACTTGGATATCCATTAAGTGTTGGTCTAATTTGTAATGTTACTGGAACATTAACATCTTTTGTTTGGAAGAAGATATCAACACTTTCCATAAACATACCATTAGGATATGTATTTGATGGAACCAAGAAAGTTTGTGCTAATGGATCAACATAATCAGGAACACTAATTGGTTCTGAAATTGTAATAACATCTTCAACAGTTCTTGTTCTTGGAACCATTGTTCTTGTTGAAACAACAGTTTTTTCTCTTGTTATTAATGTTCCTTCAGCAAAATAATTTGTTTCAGCAGCAGTTGTTGTAGCTGCTAAATTATTTGTGCTGCTATCGGTTAATTTAAACTTTCTAGAACCAGTTTTGAATGTTCCGGCAGTAATTGTAAATGTTCCGGAAATTTCACCTTGTGCATTAGTTTGACCATTGTTAGGATTTCCACTAATTTGATATTGAGTATCAAATGTGCATGTAATTGCAACATCATCAAAGAATCCATAAACTCTAGTATTTGGTTTTAGTGCCTTAGCAATAAATCTTACTGTTTTAGATCTAATGTAAGGAACAACACCAATATTTACAATTTTATCATCAACAACTTTTGTGATTGTTTCTGGAACATATTCAGTAACAGACCCAGTTCTTCTTCTTTCACCTGTTCTTACAGTTCTAGTAGTTGTGACTGCTGGACCTAATTGATAAATAGATCCGCCATTATTTTCCCAATCAAAAACAAATGCTCCACTTTGATAAGTTTCAGTTAATGTTTGTGTACCTGTCCAATTATCTTCCCAGTCATTCCATTGTGTTTGGAATGGTTGTGTATTTGAAACCCAAGCATCATTTTCGCCAACGTTATTAATAACAACGTCAGGTCTGTTTGTTGTATCATGCCATGTATCACTGTTTGGATCTAATGAAACATTTCCGATAAATGAAAAGAAGTTATATGGATTTACATTTACAGTTTTGCTTGCATAAGGTTGACGAGCAAATACTGTTTTGTCATAAGTTAGTGTAATTAATGTTCCAGTTTGTACAGTGTTTGTTAATGTATCCTTTGCAATTTCAACAGGAGTACTTGAGAAAGGTGCTCTTAGTTGTTTCTTATTGAAATCCATTGAACACTTATAATCAGAATTTAATACATCACCAACTGCGTGACCACTAAAATTATCTACAACGAAACCGTTCTTAAATCTATCATTACCACCAGAATCAGTTACATCGAAACTTTGTGTATCTTGTTCTAATAAGTTTAAGGCATTATAGAATTCAAGATTTTCAATTCTCTTTTCTAACTTACCAATATCACGCATTGTATAACGCTTATTTTCAATATATTTAACTTTAATGTCTTTTACATTATAAGTATAAGCAGGAACAGTCAATACATAAAGAGTCATTGCATCTTGATTATCTGGAGGAACTGTTGGATTAATTGCTGATGTTCCCTTAATAACAAGAAAATCTTTGTCTTTTGTTACAACAAGTTTATCAATTCTATTTAAATAGTAAGCATAATCTGCCACCATTAAACTTCCAGGATTAGGTGTAACAATAGAAGTTGAATCTGTGATATATGGTCTAAAGTCAACACAATCTCTTAAATTAAAAGTTTGCCCTGTGCTTGTTGATGTATATGTTGGAATAGTATCATAATTTGGATATGAATCAACAGTAAAGAATCCACCAGATGCTGTACTTGCACTGTAGTAATTGTACATTACAAGAACATAACCAGTTGGTGTTGCTTGACCTTCTTTTAGTGTCAATACACCATAATCGTAAATATTATCACGTTGTCCGTTATCAATATTATAACGACTTGTAATATCTGTACCAGATGAATAATCTGCTTTTGTTGGATCTGAAGCAAACATTTTTACTTTAACTGTTCGACTTTCAACAGTTAAATTTGTTGTATCTGAAGTATCAATATCAGGTAAAGGTAATGTAATAGTTTGGAATCCAGAAGAAATTTTGTATCTACCTCTAGCGTTAGAAGTAGTTATAGTATCACCAGAAGCTAGATCATCTAGGTTTGCAGTTTTATATTCTTTTGTTCTTTGATCGAATGTGTAGTTTGTTGCCGGATTACTACTAAAATTCATTAGTGCAATAACAGCAATATTGTTAGAACCACCACCAGCAACTGTTACAGTAATAGAAGTTGAACTATTAAAAACAATAGTTGGCGAAGTTACAAATGTATTTGATGTAGTATTAAATACTAAATACTTTGTTGAATCTTGTATAAATGTAATTCTAGCATCACCAGTTAAAATAGTAGCTGAGTTTGTACTTAATGTGGCTGTAAATGTTGTATAAAATTGATAAGATAAATCAATTCCAGCAGGACTATTTGTATTCAAGAATGATTTTACAACATTTGATGAAACTGGGAATAAAAGATTAGAGAAACTTGATTCTTCTATGTAAGCACTTCCACTTGTTAGAACAACACCACAAATTTTGTTTGTGGTTGATGCAACAGCAAAACTTCTGACTGATGAAAATACTTGACCAGAATTCATAGATACATTTGTAATATATGCTCTATAAACACCAGCAGAATCTTTTAAAATTACCTTTAATCTTGCTGTTCCAATTTTTGTTCCAGATGCAGGAGTTGCATTATTATATAAATCAATAATTGGATTTGTTTTTGTATCAACAAAGTATGCTAAATTTTCAACCTTAACATATGAACCATAATTTAATTGAATTGGTGAATTGTTTACAGAAAACGTATCTCTTGCTTTATCAACAATTATACTTGTTGGTGCAATAGTTTCAAATTCAAAACCTTTTACATAAGCCTTACCTGGATCAAGAACAGCTTTAACAGTTGTTGAATTATTTTCCTTAATTGTAAGTGGGAAAGGTTTTACCGTATAATTACCAGATTCATCAAATGTTCTTCTTGCTAAAGTTTTTTCTAATTCAGCATATGCTGGAAATTTAACTTGTTGAACAATATTACCATCTTCTAATCGTACTAATAATATGAAATCTTTATTAGCTGAAGTTCCTGTTGCTGGATTTGCAGCAATCCCAAGTTGCAATTCAATTTTATATCTATCTGCACCTGGAGCTAAGTAATTGAAAGAACCAGTTGAATTATCTAATAGTGATGAATCATCATTTTCATCAATTAAACTCTCAACAACATTTAAACCAACTGAACATGTTGGTACAGCAGTATCTGTAGTTAAGTCTGATAATTTTGTAATGGCAACTTGTTGATCAACAATTACAAAGAATCCCTTAGTATAAAAAATACCAGATTGAATAGTTACAGCAGATGCATCACCTGTAAAACTTGATGAAACAATTTGTGCTTGAGAAGTTGCAACATTTGTTGCTTCATTAACAACACCAATAACTTCAGATGCTTGAAATGTACCAGAAATAACTTTGATATAAATTTTTGGATTTGCTGATGTACCAAACCCACTTGTTTTAATAACTCTTGCTTGTGCAGCAGATGTATTTCCACGAAGTAACACACCATCAAATGTTGATGATAAAAGTTGATTACCACCATAAACATTTTCTAATACAAGATATTTAACTTTAGAATCAAAAGATGTCTGACCACCCAAAACCATACTACCATCTTGAAAAATATGATTTCCAAAACGCTGAATTTGATTTTGTAGAATAGTTTGAGCTTGTGTTAATTCTCTTGCCTGAACTGCACGTCCAGGTCTAAATAGCACTCTTAGAAATTTCTTTGCTTCAGAAAAATCATCAAAATATGGTGGTGCGTTAAAATTAATTGCCATAGTTATTTAATACCTAAGTATATTTATTAGAATTCTAATACGATTCTTATTTCTTCTGTTTGATCTGATGCTCTATTAATTGGTCTTCTATTTTCAAGATAAATTACATCACCATAGTATTCTTGTGAACCCAATTTTGTAGCGGTTGCAATTGTAGCTGAATTTGTTCCATCGCTAATACTATTGGATGCAGCAAATTGACCAACAACTTCATTTACTAGAACATATGCTGGATCTGGACTTGATGCTGGTGTATATTGAACAATTTTAGCTGATTTTCCGCCAGATGCGGTAATTGTTGAATCAATTGTAAACGATCCAGGAGTTGAGTTTGTTGTTAATTCAAATTTATAAAGATTATTTTCTGAAGTAGAATTAGTTAAAATTCCATATACAGATGACGTAGTTGGTCGTTGATCTGGTGAGATTGTCCAATCTCTATCAACCAAAAGTGTATTATTAGTTGTTGAATAACCAATAATTTTTCTTCTTTCACCTTTTGCTGGACCGGAAATTATAGTAATTTCTTTTCCTAATAATGTAGAAGTTGGTGTTGTTGCAATTCTAATATTATTGTTGGCTGTAATTGGATTTGTTGATGATGAAAATCCACTTAAATATGTTATTACTGGAAATGATGAAGAAACATATCCTGCTGATGTTCCTGTTGAATTTAGTTCAACTGGATCAACAATAATACCAATTCTTCTATAGTCATTTAATGTGATTAATTGACTACTTTCCGAACCAGAAAGTTCAACATAAATCATTACAGCAACACCACCTAATTCCGAAACTGCATCAAAACCATGTCCACCTTTTGGACTTAGTATTGCACGAACATTTAAGTTACCAGCAGAAACAGTGATTGTTGGTTCTTTATAATATCCAGTACCAACTGTGGATAATTTAATTGGTGTTACAACAGAACCACCAGAAATTGTAATTGTTTGTGAAACTGCTTGAGTTCCACCTTTATGTGGAGATGGAATAGTTATTGTTGGTGCTACCGAATAACCAGAACCAGCACTAATTACATCAATAACTTCAATTGCACCATCTCTTGCTGCGGATTGAACTGCCCACTGTCTGCTGCTATCATTATATTTAACTGTTTTAACAGGAATCCAATCTGATGTGACAAACTTCAACATGTCAGCATCACTAACACTATACATAAATTTCCAAATGTATCCATCTGAACAATAAATTAATCCATTGTTTCCAGAAGTATCACCTTCACCTGTTCCTGTATCAATTGTAGAAGGATCAATAGTTGATGCTGCACCAATATTATTATTTACACACTTATAAATTCTATATTCGTCGTTTGTTGTAGTTACAACATAAAATGGTGTAACATCACTTGGACTTAATGCACCAGCACTTGTTCTATTAACAGTTGCAAACAAATCAATGTCATGTGAATACTCTCTGTAATAAACACCTGTTGTCCAATTATAACGTCTAATAGCATGAGTAATATTATTTGCTTGTAATTTCTTCATGAAAATAATATCTTCATGAATATAATATTGCACATCTGGAGAATCAACTGGAACGGTTGGTGACAAATCATCATTCCATGTGGTTGATTTTCCAATAAACAAATAATAACTAGTTGGTGATGTTTCATCAAATGATTCAACAAATTGTTTAGCTGTTGAAAGACGAATTTTATTTGTAACAATAGCTGGCATTTCTAATAAATCCTTTTTTATTATTTATATCTGTTTAATAGTAATAAAAGCTTCACGATTTAAATTAGTTCGTTCAGCTAAACCATTTGGTTTAATAAAATCATTGATTAATTTATTCTCAACAATTTTCATTGGAGTGTTTGATAATGTATATAAATCATCAGCATAATAATTAGTATTATATGCAGTTTCTGTATATTGATTTGGATTGTAGTATGTTACAGGAGTAAAACTTTCAACTAATTGTAAGTTTTCCCAACCCTGATATCCAGGAATATTAAATCTATCAGTATTTATCCATTCTAAAGTATTACCATAAGCTTTTTGAACATTTTGTATTTTAATTTTTCTATATGAATTAGGTACATCTATAGTATTTAAAATAAAACTTTTAACATCAAAACTTAATACTTTAAATGGATAGAAAAATTCTGGATATTCTTGTGGTGAACCATATTTATTTAATGAAAACGAATTAAATAATGATATAATACCAAAAAACACCATTCCAGCAGGATTTAATAAATCTTTTACAATATCTCTATAATCAGAATAGTCTTCTTCTGATTTTAGCACATAAGAAAAATCTTGATAATAATCATCTTGAATGTACTTATTCCAAGAAACAAAACCATCTGTATTTGCAAATTGTCCAGGTTCAATTCCTAAAGTTTGTGGAGTAAATTGAATTTGTGCTAAATTTAAATATGCTGTTGCTACAGCAGTTCTTTCTGCTGCAATTGTACTATTAAATGTTATTGTAGGTGTATTCTTGTATCCAGAACCATTATCAGTAATTGTTATTCCTGTAACAACTTTTTTACCTGTTGATGGATCTGTTGATGTTTGAACAGATACAGTTGCAGTTGTTCCAGATGGTGGTGCTGATACTGTAGCAGTAATAGTTGCACCTGATGGATATAAACCACCATCGTTGATAACAATTTCTTGAACTTTTCTAGTTGTTCCAATTACTGAAGGTGGAATATATGCTTTAAATGTTCCAGATGATGAAAGTTGATTATAATTTAAAATTCCATGATCAATTATATCAAATGATTTTAATTTTCCTTCAGTATCCAATCCAGTAATTCTAACAATTATATTTGTTGCTGTTTTTAGAGCAGGAATATCAACATATGAATTATCAATCGTAATTTCGTCACCAACAGTATAAATTGCTGAACTAGATTGCAATTCACCTTTTCTTAATAAACTAGGTGATCCAGCAACAGTAACTACAACATCAGTAGTTTCTATTAAATCAAAATCATCAAAATATGATATTGTCTCACCATATACAAAATTTTCTGATAAATCCTCAACAAACAATTCAAAGAATACTACAGGATTTCCATCAATAATATGTTCAGTTGCATTAACTCTTGAAATTACAGCAATAGCTTCTGATGTATTACCTTTAATTCTTTTATTTAAGTAATTAACATCACTATTTCTTTTAATAGTAATAAATTTATATTCAGTCCATTTACCATCAGAAACTCTTAACATATCCTTTTTAGGATAATAAAATTCTAGATCGCTATTATAAACGCTTCTGAAGAAATAACGAAAACTATCTTCTGTTCCTTTAGCTTTAACAAAATCAGCTAAACCTTTTATTGTTAAAGCTTTATTTGCTGTTAAAATTTTTGGATAATCTGGTGATATTTCACCAATCAATTTATCTAAATTTGGATTTTCTGTTAATAAACTTCCAGTATTTACATGTAATATTTCAGTTACAGTTGTATCTGTAAAATTTATTTGATTTCCAATTGCTGTAGTAAATATTCCACTAGTAACAACAATATTTACATATGCGGTTATGTTTGTAATTTTTTCATACGATACAACATAACCTTTAGAAACCACAACACCATTCACATTACTTTGAACTATTTCATCTTTATAATCTGTATAATTTTGGGAAAATGATGCTTCATCTTCAATACTAGCAAAAGATAATTTTAGTTTTATAACTCCGGAATTATATTTCTGTGTAATATCACGAGATTTTTCTAATGATTGAGTTACTTGATATGGTCCATAGTTACTTTCAACATATTCAAAATATTTCTTAATAAAAGTTACATATTTTTCAAAATTTGTACGGACATATCTTGATAATTGCTTGTCAATAAAAATTGATATTTTTTTATCTTGCATCTAAATCTTCCGCTGTAACTGTGAAGTTTTCTGGATTTAATAATATAATATCTTCTCTTTTTGCCAAAATATCATTTTCATATGGTGTTGCTTCAATATTTAATGTAGTCTCAATCAAACTTGATGGTAAAATACTTTCAATAATAATTGAACCAGTTTCATAATTTACTGTTCCAACATTATTTTTCATTACAATTTTATTGCCACCTTGATAACGAATAATTCTAATAACACCTAAACCATCATCATCGAGGAAAAATACATCCCCGCTATTATAAGTAATAGTTGGATCTTGTGATACTACAAATCCATTTGAAATAATTGAACTAGTTTTAATTCTATTATTAAATGATATTTCAATTTTATTAATTGTGTTTAATGTTACTTCATTTTTTCTAACAAGTGAGATATTTGTTATGTTACTAATGATTCCAACATCTACATTATCAATTAAATATAAAAATTTAGAATATCTAAACGAAGTTTCAAAATTACTTAATTCTTTTTGGGCAAATAAATTAACTTGAAGTTTCAATTTAGAAACAACTTCATTTTTAGTTAGTGTTGTTTTTCTTCTATCATATACTAATTTTGTGTTAATTTTTAAGTAAATATATTTTGGATCAACTAATTCTGGAATAACAGATACAATATTTTTTGTATTTAATATTGTATTCTTAATAGAAGCTTTTTGTAAACTATTTAATGTTTCTTCACCAACAGGCTTAATAGCAATAAATACCTTTCCATAAACAGGATGTGGTAATTGATCTTGTCCCCCCCAAACAGAAACTGCCTCAACATTAGGAACATCTCTTAAAATTAAAGTTCTATAATCAGTTGTAGTTACCGCTCTATTTTGACCTTCAAAATTTCTAGGTGCTAGAAATTTAATTGAATCCGTTGATTCTCTACTTGAACCACCAAATGATGTCACGCTACTATTAATTGTAATATTTTGTGGTGGTGTAAAGGAAGTTGCTCCATTTGCGGCAGCACCAGCAGATACTTTATATTCGACTGTTATAACATTACCAGATTCTAATGCTTTACCTAAAATACCATCACCAAATAAAATTCTATAGTTATAATTAGAATCTTCTTCTAGGTAATAAATTTTAGAATCTGGTTCAACTGTAGTTAAATTTGTATTCAATGTATAAACTTCAGAACCAGAAGTTGCGTTTTGTTGAACAGATACTTTTAAAGTTGAAGTATCTATTTCTGAATTTGGTATAACAAATTTTTGTGTTATATCTGTTAAATTAACAACAAATTTATTAGTTACAGTTCTTCCTTCATATACGACTATGCTTTGTGCAACATTAGCAGTTAAAGATATGTCTTCAATCGGAGAAAAATAATAACCTACTCCATCCACATCAGTAGTAAAATATGAATTTCTAGAAACAGATTGATTAACTGAAGATGTAACATTTAGAATTGTTGAAGAAGATCTTGTTGATCTTGGAGTATACCCAAGTAATTTTGCATGTGAGATTACATTTTCTCTTTTAATTGCAGTGTCAAGAAATGATTCATTAGCTACCATATTTGTATAATATGATAACATATATGTGTTATATGCAAGAATATCAATTAATGTTGAGAGAGCAGAACCTTCAAAATTATAATCAGTAAATTCAGTCTGATTTTTTAAGAAATTTTTAATATTAGCTTTGATACCATCAAAATCTAATTCTGTAAGTAATAGATTTGTTGCCATTTATCGTACTCTCTCTAAAATAAAATCAAACTTTTGAAGTTCTGTTAGACCAACTATGAAATATTCTAATGTTACATTTAATTCATTTTCATCAATATTGATATATACTATAACATCAACTAATGAAACTCTTGGTTCATATGCAGCAATTATCTGACGTATTGCTCTGTCTATATTTATTTCCGTTAAAAAATCAAAATTTTCAAACAAATAATCTTCTAATCCGGCACCTAATGTTGAATTAAATTTTCTTTCATACACGTTAGTGAAAATTAAATTCATTAAAGATTGTTTTATAGCTTCTTCATTTTTTCTTACAACTAAATTTTTTGTTGTTGGGAGAAAATCGAAGTTGAAATCTAAGTCTTTATATTTTACTTTTGTAGCCATATTTATTATTTATTAGAATGGTTGAATGATACCAAAAGGTAATTTAGGCATTTTTGGTATAGTAATTGTTAAACGTCTAGAATTAACCTTTGTGATATCAAAATTTTTCAATTCATCAGCTAATTGTTGTATTTCCTGCAATTGTTGTTGACTTACATTTTCTAAATTTTCTAATAGATTTAGTGTGTTATCAATTTCATTTGATATATTTTCTAAATCTTGATTTAAATTATCTACAGTTGATGTTGTAATATTACCTTGAGAATCAACAACACTCAATGATGTTGAGTTTTGTATATTTTCTGTTTGATTGACAATTGCACTTTGTGCTGTAGTTAAAATAGATTGTATTTCTGAAGAAGTTAAATTTGATAAAGATGCAATTGTGTTATTTTTAATAGAAAATGCTTTAGAAATAGGTTTTAGTAAACTACCAACATCTGGAACTGATATATAAGCAGCATATTTTTGAGCTTTTAGTGCTGCTTTTTGTAATTCCAAATTTATTTTAGCAATAAAAGGAACCTGATCTACGGTTGGTATTTTTGGTATTTTTGGTATTATAAACGCCATATTAAGTAACTATTCCGGATAATTTGATAATAGGTGCTTTTACTTGTACTAATGCTTTAGATGTTATATCAATTAAAGCATCAGCAGATATATTCAAAAAAGATTTTGAAGCTAAATTTAATATACCGGAAGAATGTAAATCTACAACACCAGTACCAACAATTTCTAATTTAGCACTAGAATTTATCTTCATATCTGCTATAGATTGAATTGATAATGTTTGTGTCCCCGACAAAGAAACTTGAGGTGCCTGTATTGAAACAGCTTTAGTTGATGTTACATTAACATTTTCAACACCAACTATATTTACTTTTGAATTAGCAGTTAATGATAAATCACCATCCGATGCAGATACATCAATATTTTTTGCAACAACACCAGCATATTGTGAATTAACCATAACTGGTCCAGTTTTTACTTGAGCTATTAATCCACCTTCACCATTAACTTCAACTTTCATATCTCCATTACATACAAAACTACTATCACCTTGTACATATACAGCACAACTTCCTTGAATATATACTGTATCATTTTTTACAACAATTTCATGTTTGTCACCAACAATTTTTGTTACTTCAGAACCATCTGGGTGTATTTCTAAAAATGTACCTTTTCTATGATACATGTGAATTCTTTCATAACCAACACTTTCCACATCATTATCTTGATTATTTTTTGGTGTATCATCTATTTCAAATAGATGACCAGATTCAGATTCAAATACTTTATTATATGGATATGAAGCATTATATGGTACTTCAGGTTCACTCCAAGTTTTTGTATCATCTAGTGCATATATTTTTTTATCTTTTAATCTAGCGTCTTTTTTATTCTGTACAACTGTATTTTCTATTTGTTCATTTCTAGCTAATCTATTTGTATCTTGTTCTTTTAGGAACGCATTTTTTGGATAATTACCTTGTGGATCATTAAATCCTTTAGTTTTATCTGCATCTAGCTGTGGAACACCAGCAACAGTTCCCATAATAATAGGTTCTTGACAATTATCACCATCTCTAAAAAACCCAACAACCCACGTCCCTTCTACTGGTCCAATTGGTGTTTGTCCTATACCATTCATTGCTGCTGATGTTATAGGTTGCATTGGAAATGCCCAAGGCAAATCTTCAGTTTTAATTTGTGTTTTATCGTCTGTATGAATACCCAGAACACGAACACGAACTCTCCCCAACTTCATAGGATCGTTTCTATCTTCAACGACACCCATGAACCAGAAGAAGCCATTCTTACCTAAGAAATAATTATCAAACATTGGTTGAATCCTTTACACATGTAGCATATGTTGTTAATTTTTCCGTAGTCAAAACATGTTCTAATGTTGTAATTAAATATTTTCCAGAATATTTTTTATTAATAGGAAATAATTCTCCACTATCTGTTGGTTTATCTAATGCAATAGCTAAATCAACAACATCACCACAAATTAGTTCACAATTTCCTGGAATAGTAATATTACATACTATATTTTGTAATTGAGCATGTAGTCCATATCTTTTTTGTAACCAAAGATTGGATTGATTGTCATAATATTCTAATTTTGGTGGATTTTTAAAATTATCTGATTTTGCCACGTCTCTATGAAAATATTTATACATAGAATCAAAATCTGAGTAACTTTTGGGGTTATTTATCTTTGTTTTTTCTAAATGATTTGTTTTAGAAAAATATTCATCGTAATCATACTTAATAGTTTCTGTAGAATTAATAGCTTTTCCACCATATTGTTTCAATAAAATATTATGTTGTAATAAATTACTTTTGTACATTCCACTTATTGTGTTATTTGAAATATCAATTTTTTTATTAAAATTTATTTCTTGAATAATGGAATTAGCTTGTTCTGGTTTTGTGATTAAAAATTTCTTTGAAACTGGTCCATAAACAAATGAAGTGACTGGTTTTTTAGATAATAAATCTGATAATGATCTGAAGCTAGTAGAAAAACTTGTCTCATAACAACAGAATGTTACAGATTCATCTTTATCAGAAATAGCATATGTTGACAACGTATTAATTAATTTGAATGGTGCTATATATGGAGAGATATACAATAATGAATTTCTTGTTGGTTCAATGATTACATCAGTTATTTTTAAATAATCTTTTAATACATCTTGAACAATTAGTGAGATTTTTTTATTGAATGATTTACTAATTTTTATTTTATTGTTTAATATTTCTTCTGAAGTTACTAAATCCAAAATATAACTTTTAGATTTATTAGATTCTTTTTTTATGTTTGTTATTTTATCAACAAAAAAAATTTTTCTAAAATATTTTTTATCGTTTTGTGCTTTAAATTTTACTTCAAGAACTTCTCCACCTTTAATTAAAAAATCTCCATCTGTAGATAATCTGTCGTCAGAATCAAGAATTTTCATTTTAGCTGTCATAGTATTTTCAAAAATACTTTGAGTAACTTTAAGTTCAGTCATTATACCACGAATATCTACACTTTTACCTTCTGTTATTAGTTTGATTGTTTCTATTTCAAATTTAAAAGGTAAAGGAAAATTTGTAGCTTCCATTTTATATTCCCATTAGTAACTTAAATTCTTGTTCTATTTGTGGTAAATAACGCTTATCAATAATTTTTATATTTCTTTTCTTTTCATTCTGCTCAATTTCATAATCTAAAAATGTTACACCTGTTGCTGATGGAGCATCTTTTGTTGTTATATGACCATCTAAATTAACATAGTGGTGATTATATGAAGACAAAAATGTGTACCATTCGTAATTATTATTTACTTCAATATTAGTAATTTGTTGTAAACCACCATATTCCAACCATGTTCCTTCTGATAACACAACACCACCAGCGGGAATAACTTTAATTTTTTTAGTTGTATTATTAATCGAAAAAACATAGCAACTTGATAGTGGTGTAAATACATTAACATTATCTGTATTTTTAACATATCCAATATATGAATAAATTGGATCTTGTGATTCAGGTAATTCAAATGTCGAATTTGTATTCAAGGTTATTGTGTATGTCTTATACTTTTCTTTCAAATAACGATTAAACTTATCTTCATCCATTACCCAATCATAATTATAGTCATTTATTTGATTGGCGAAAAATAACATCCAGAAATAATAAGGAGAACCATAATATTTTTCTGCAATAATTTCTGGTGTGTCAGAGTCTTTTACACTATATTCATAGTAAACAAATGAGTCATTTAAGAATAAATCACGCATCTTTATTCTTTTAATAACATCAATTACAATATCATAATCAACACCATTGTGTGTATAAAATGTTACTGGAAAGTTATGAAAATATGGCATTAGAATCCTTCCAATATTCTCTGTTTAGTTATTAGTTCTAATTCTGTGAATTCTAAAGATAAATCAATTATAACAGGTGCGCCAGGATCTGAGTCATCTTCAAATGCTACGAAAATATTACCATCGTTTCCTGTATAATTAACAGAAACTCCAGTACAAACACATGTTGAAATTTTATTTAAATAAGGATTTTCAACAAATTGTCCTGATGAAGTTTTCTTTGAATAATATTTAATATCAAATGTTCCCGGTACTCTAAAAAATACATTTAAGAAATCATTTGCTAATTCTGGTGCTGAGTTAAATTTAAACGCTCTTATTATACTTCTAGCTACCAGAGATTCTTCTTTTGTTGATGGCGCAAATTTAAAATTAAATCTAAATTTTCTAAAATCCATATTATCAAATATAATTTCCATAAATGGATTAATAGCCATACCAGCGCCAGCAGCACCAGCTTTACCATATCCACCTAAAGATTCTAATCCACCAGCACCAAGTCTTGATAATATACTACCTAATCCAAGATCGTTCATAGTTATACCACGAAAGAAATCTTGTCCGGTTTGATAATTAGAAATAACTTGACCTAATACGTCTTTACCGACTCTTCCAGCAGCAGTTGCTAATCCGGTCATTCCAGACATTGAAGTATTATTGTAGTTGATTCCAACACTTTCTGTGATATCATTTGGCATATACATAGCAACAGTCAAAGAAGTTCTTTCTTGATTAACTGATGTTAATGATGAATCAACTCTTCCCAAAAAGTTATCTGCAATATTACTTGCATTTACTTTTGATGTTGTTGTTGGAACACCAATAAATCCAGGAATAGGATTATTATAATTATCTTCTACTAATTCCGCTCTTATTGAATCGGGTACTAAACCACTATTTGCTAATTTTACTATCAGGTCATTTATATTTTGATCACCAGATCTTTTAAGATTTTCTATAAATGCTTTTTTATCAGCTTCAGAATTAGAAGCAATTGTTATTTTTTCACCAGTTGGATTTAATTTAAATTGTGTATTTTTATTTTGATTAAAGAAAAATACAATCATATGACTTGGTGTATCAACGCCTTCAACAAATTGTTGTGGATATTGTAATACTTGTCTTTTTTTAGAATCTATTTCTAAATCTTTTAATGGAGAATTTAATGTGATTTTATCACTTATTGAATAAGTCAACCCTTCAGATGTTGCTATAAATTTATTAAAGTCTATATTTGCCATATAGATAGTATTTATATGTATAAAACTTATAAAGGAAAATATATTCCAAAAAATCCAGAAAAATATGTTGGAGATATAACTAATATTGTTTATCGCTCATCTTGGGAACGTAAATTAATGAAGTTTCTTGATGAAAATCCAAATGTATTAAAATGGGCAAGTGAAGAAGCTGTAATTCCTTATGTATCTCCGGTTGATAACAAAATCCATAGATACTTTACCGATGCTTATGCTAAAATAAAAACAAAAGATGGCATTAAAACATATTTAATTGAAGTAAAACCAAAACACCAAACTGTTCCCCCAAAAAAACCAAAACGAATATCTAAACATTATCAAGAAGCATTAAAGACATATGCTGTAAATGAAGCTAAATGGAACGCTGCAAAAAAAGTTTGTGAAGAAAGAGACTGGAATTTTCTCATATTAACGGAAGATCACCTATTATAAATAGTTAATATATATGCCTGAAACTAAGGATAAATCTATTTTTGATCAGTTTAGAAGCTTAACGTCTAGGCAATTAATCCCTAAGACACAAAAAGCTATAGATTGGTATCAACAAACACTTAAAGGACTTGGTTCTCCTACAAGAGAAAGTCTTTTAACAGATACTAGTGCAGATAGAAGATTAAGAAAAAGTCCTGTTTATGGAAAAATGTTCATATTCTTTTATGATGCTAAAACAAAAGAAGACTTAAAATATTTTGATAGATTTCCTATTGTAATACCAATTGAACCATATGAACATGAAAATGGAAGTAAAGGATTTATTGGTTTAAATTTGCACTATCTTCCACCATTACTTAGAATGAGATTTTTAGATAAGTTACATGAAATCAAAAATAATAATAAAAATAATAACACAACAAAATTTAAATTAACTTATGAATTACTTTCTGGTGCTTCTAAACTAAAAGAATTTAAACCTTGTTTAAAAATTTATCTAACAAATCCAAATCACATTAAAAGCAATATGTTGGAAATTAATTATCCAGATTGGGTAAGTGTTTCTTTATTACCAACAGAACTATTCGTTACTTATAAAAATAACGGTAGAGGAAGACGTTATTCAAAAGAAAAAGTTTGGGCAGATTCAAGGAGAAAAATTAAGTAATGGCAAATTTATTTCAAGGTATAGCTGGTTTCTTAACTGGTAATAATAGTAGAGTTGGTGGATCGGATCAAGAACCTTCTAACAAAATTAAAATTAGACCTTCAATAAATAATTTTCGTTCTAATTTACTTAATAAAAGTATTGCTAGAACAAATAGATTTGGTGTTACTATAGCATATGAAGGAATAAATGGTTCATCTTTAGAACAAATAGTTAAACAAGAATCTTATAATTTAGGTACAATTACTGAAAATATCACTCAAGCAATCAGTAGTCCTAGAAATGCTATAAATTTTTTTCAAAACGCCTTAACAAATTCACTAGCAAGTCCAATGTCTAATAGTAAAGCAACCTTACTATTACATTTTTCATGTTATGCTGCTGCATTACCTGGACAATCTTTAGCAACATCTGATTTGAGAACTTATGGACCAAATTATAAAATGCCATATCAAACAAATTTTCAAGACTTAAATCTTGAATTTTATTGTAATGGTGATATGGAACAAAAACATATATTTGATTATTGGATGAAGTTAATACATAATCCAACTCATTATAATTTTTCATATAAAAAAGATTATAAATGTAAAATCTATATTACACAATTTAAAGAATCACCTAAACCATTACCATTTCCTGGTGGAGATATAGTTAATGGTTTAGTAAATGCTGGAATTAGCATTGGCTCTAGATTTGATTCAACAGGTTATGTTGATTATGCAAGAAATTATCTATATGAAGGAACACCAGATCCTTTTGCTGATGAAGCATATACAGCTACTTTTTATGAAGCGTATCCGTTATCAGTAGATCCATTATCAACTTCATGGGAAGATTCAAATGACTTACACAGATTAAAAGTATCATTTACTTATAAATATTTTACTTCAAATTATTATACTATGGAAAAACAATTAGCTAAAAGATAAAATTTAAAAAGGAATATTATGGCTTTACCAAAAATTAAAACACCAATCTATGATGTGTATTTACCTTATACAAAAAAAGAAATTCAATTTAGACCTTTTCTTGTAAAAGAAGAAAAGATATTAGCTATGGCATTTGAAGGAGATGATCCTAAAGAAATGACCAGAGCTATGAAACAAATTATCAATAATTGCTGCTTAACAGAAAATTTTGATGTTGATAAGTTACCTATTTTTGAATTAGAATTTTTGTTTTTAAAATTAAGATCAAAATCAGTTAACAATATTTCAGAACTTCAATTTCGTTGTAAGAATTTAGTTGAAGATAAAGAATGTAATACTATAATTAAATATACTTTAAATTTAGATGAAATTAATTTACCAAAAAAAGATATTTCGAATGAAATTAAACTTACAAAAGATTTAACAGTTGTTTTTAACTATCCTACAATTGATCTTGTAAATTTATTTTCTTCTGATGAAGATAAGTCTGATTTGATTATTAACATGATTGTTTCTTGCATTGATTATTTCTATGACAATGAAACAACATACAGAGATTTCAAAAAAGAAGAAGCAAAAGAATTAATTCAATCATTAACATTAAATGATTTTAAGAAACTAGAACAATTTTTCCAGGACATTCCAACATTATCGCATGAAGATGTTATTCAGTGTCCTAAGTGTAAATATGATCAAATAGTGAATTTCAATGGTCTAAAAGATTTTTTTTAATATGTCTTTCCCATACTAATTTAGAACATATCATACATACAAATTTCAGTTTAATACAACATCATAAATATTCATTAACTGAAATTGAAGATATGATACCGTGGGAAAGAGACATTTATGTTGGTTTATTAGAACAGTATATTCAGGAAGAAAACGAGAGATTAAAACAACAAAATGGCGGATCAAGATAACAATATAAAAACTACAGTTACAACAGTAACCAGAGGTAAAGGGGGAAGATTTGTTTCTACAAAAGGAATGGATGTTCCCAAAAATATTGATTTAGAAAAATCTTTAGTACAGATTTTAACACATTTAGTTGAATCACAAAAAAATTCTATACAATTTTATACTGGTCAAAATGAACAAACATCAAAATCTAATGAACATCTTTCTAGTATTGAAAATGAATTAACTAATATTGAAAAGACTATTGGTGGTTTATATAAATTTTTTGACATAAAACAAAAAGAAGATAATCAAAAAACAATTGAAAGTCAAAAAATTGAACGTTTAACAGATAAACATCTTCAAAATATTCTTAGAATTGAGCAAGAACAATTAAATGAATTAAGAATGTTAAATGAGCAATTTATTGACTTTTTTGAAGTTCGTGAAAAAGAAAAAGCTGATGATGAACAAAGAAGAATAGAACGTGAAAGAGAAGCTGCACAACCACCACCAATTATGCAGCAATCACCAACACAACAAGCTACAAAAGAGCAAAAAAAGAATGAATCATTTTTTAGTTCATTTGGTTCAATAGCCAAATCAACTTTTGGTGGTTTAATGTCTTTTGGTAAATCATTGTTCTCAGGATTAGGTAAGATATTTGGTGTCCTATTTAGTGTTGTTTCTGCACCATTTAAATTTATCTCATCAGCACTAGGATCAATTTTAAGTTTCATTCCTGGATTTGGAATAATTTCAAAGTTAATGCCTTCATTCAATATGGGATTAGGTGGCTTACTAAGTACATTAGGTATTGGTGCTTTAGGATATGTTGGTTTTAAATACTTAACAGATGATAAGTATAAAACTGGTGTTGACAAATATATGGGTGGAATTCAGAAATTTTTTGCACCATTAATTGAAGGAATTAAAGGATTTTTTGATACACCAGTTGGAAAAGCCATCAGTAGCTTTGTGAATAATCTCTGGGAAAAACATATTAAACCTGGATTAGAAAGTATAAAAAATGGTATTATCACTACTTTAAAAACTTTTATAGGTGAAGATAATTGGAAGAATATGTCAGAAACATTTACAACTATTAAAACTTGGATTTCTGATCATTTACCAAAAAGTTATAAAGAATTATCAGATTCTGTTAAAAATTTATCTAATAATATTGTAAATTTTTTTAATGTTATAATTAGTGTATTAAAAGAAATTTCTAATTATATTCCAGGTTTAAGTTCACTAAAAAATATATCTCCACTTGAAGTACCTTTTATTAACCAAGAGTTGTCAAAAACAGCTTATACTACTGAGGGTTTATTTACTGGTTCAAGTGAACAGATGAAAACATTAATAGATTTATCTAGAGCAAAAGAGGGTGGTGGAGTAAGTCAAATAAACGCTTTAAGCGGTGCTGCTGGTTATCATCAATTTATGCCTTCCACATTTAAACATATTGCTGGAAAACTTTCTCAACAAGATAATTTTTTACAGGATGTAAATAAAACAGCTAGTGATTTGGGTATACAACAATTATCTAAACAAGATATTTCTAAAATTCAGGCAGATTTTGAATCTTCTAAAAATAAATCAGAATATATTAAAAATTTATCTAAAGATATTCAAGATTTATTCTTTATTGCTTTTAATAAAGATATTTTAGGAACTATGCAAAGAAGTCTTGGTAGAAAAGAAGTTTCTCCATTTGAAATGAAATTTGCTGGTTTTGGTACTGGAAATATTGTACCTATAATAAAGGCAGCAGAAAGAAATGATCAAGATACCACATATAATATATTAAAACGTGAATATGCTAGAAATAATAATCAAAATATTCAATTATCCGAACAAGATTTAAATTCTTTAACATATAATGGTAGTGATAAAGAATTTTATGAATTGGCTAAAAAAAGTAAGTATGGAAATTTTGAAAAATTAGTAACACAAAATCCAAATTTATTTTATGCATTAGAAGGTAAAAAATATAATGAAAATAAATTATTGAAACCGCAAGAAACAATTGATCAATATAAAAAATATCTTAACATGGAAATTAAACAATCAAATGAAAAAAATATTGATCAAAATATAAAAGATATAAATTTAGAAAAAACAGTAGAAGATGCTAAAATAAAAAGATTAGGTGCAACCGCTGGTGTAGGTATTATGGCTTATGGTTTAGATAAAATAACATCTATGGTGCCAAATAAAGGAGCACAATATGCAGGAAAATTTATTAAATGGGCTGCTCCTTTAACTACTTGGGCGCATCATACAAATTTTATAAATTGGATTTCTGCTGGTCAAGATCCTAATGATTTTCCTACTCCTGGTGTGGAAGGAATGCCTATTCCTAGTTGGAATAGATCAAATATTAAAAATGCACCACCACCACTACCTTCTAATAATACACAACAACCAAATATTCAACCAATTACTATGGTTGGTGGATCTCCAGTAAATTCACAAACAACAATTATAAATCATAATTATAATAATGATAATTCAAAAAGAAATTTCACTGATAGCACTACACGATAATTAATATAATTAAGGGGAGCTTTTGGCTCCCCTTTTTCTTTTACCCATTTGCTAATTCTTGAAAATAATTTAGCTTATCATCTTCATCATCATTTGTTGTGTTATCCCAAGGTACATCATCACTTTCATCTTCAGCAACAAACTTTGGCTTACTTGTTGGTCTAGATACTTCTGGTTCTGAAGAAGTTCCTAGAACACTATCTAAACGCTTCTGTAGATCTTCATATGACTTAAAGTTCTTTGGATCTAAGAATTCTGAAAGATTATGCTGCTTATTCCAAAGTGATTCTAGCTTCTTATCATCACCATCTAGAAGTGCAGATGGTGCTTCAAATTCAGACTTATCATAATTTGGATAACCTTCATACTTACGAATCTTTAGTTTAAAGTTTGCACCTTCCCAAAAGTCAAATGGATTAATTGCCTTTTCATCAGCAAACTGTGGATTCATTAGCTCATTAATCTTATCAAAAATCTTCTTACCATACTTGAATAAGAAAATCTTTCCTTCATTTTCTGGATGCTTTGGATCGCTAATAACAAGAATGTTGCTAATGTAGTTTAGCTTACGCTTGCGACTGCGAACTAGATCCTGATTTTCCTTAGAACCAGTTGCCCAAAGCTTGCTATTTAGTTCTGTAACTGGATCATTTTGATTTAGTGTTGTAAGTGAATTTTCAATATACCACTTACCTGTTGGTCCCTGAAAACCATGATTCCAAATTCTAACCCAAGGAAGTTCATCCTTTGGTCCTGCTGGTAGAAATCTAATAACTGCAAAACCATTTCCAGACTTGTCTAGTTCTGGCTTCCAGAAACGATCATCTTCATAATTCTTTTGAGTTGTCTTTTCTAGCTCTGTTAGAAGAGAAGAAATAGCTGTACTTCTATTTGCCTTTAGCTTTGAAAAATCCATATAACGTATTATCCTTTATCGTGTATTGTATAACTACTTGTCCACATTTTCATTATATCAGAAACTATTTATAATGTCAAGTTTACCCTGAACATTTTGATCTTAAATCTGAATTTTGTTGAAATAATTCCAACATTTGCTCTTTAAGAGTATCGTTTTCTATAGAAAGTTGAGTAATTTCCTCTAGATATTCTTCTTCACCGATAAAAACATCTTCTAACAACATATGTAATTGCATATTTTCTTGATATAAGTCAATTACTGCTTTTTGCAAAGATACAATTTGTTCTGGTGACATTAACTTTCCTTGAAATAATGATCAATAATTTGTAAATATTTATCTTGATCAAATTTCAAGAAAGGAGAATATTTTTTAATTCTTTGAGAAAATTCTTTCCATATAACATCTTGAAACATTTTGTCCCATAATTGAAATAAGTTAAATTTCTTATCTAAGAAAATAAGTGTTTCTATACTTATCTCATTCTGCAAAACCATTGTTAAAATTTTTGGATATTGTTTATTTTTAATAAAAAAACAATTTTCATTTTCAAATATTAATTGACATTCATTTTTAAAAATATATTCAAATGACTGTTGTTTCTTTGTCCATTCTGAATATACATCATCACATGAATCATCAAGATAATCTCCAATCCATATGTTTGGATTATATATCATATTTGAACAAAAAAAGTTTTCTACTTCTATTAAATTATTAAACTTCTTACCAAGTTTTTCGAAAAAATACTTATCTTTTCGTTTATTATATGTTTCTATTTTAACTCTTGTCTTTTTATTATATTTGAAATAATCATATTTTCCGGTGAAATGAGATTTAATAGAAACATATGTTGAATAAACTTGAAATCCTGTCATATAGGTAATTGATTAATCTTTTTCAATAAATGTAAATCCATACCCTCATTATATAAATGACCTCTAATACTAGAATTTAATAATTGAGGAACATGTTCAATTGGTAAATCATGTTTTTCACAAAAGAAAACAATAGATTCCAGATAAGTTAATTTTTTTTCTTGTACTAGTTTTTCAATATTAGTACAAAAATAATTTTGTTTATGTCTAATATTTTGATCTACTTGTACTTCAATTTCTTCTTCATCTTTAATTAATTCATCTTCTTCAAATAATTCATAGTTTTCCATGTGGTTTTGACTCCATTAATCCCGCATGAGTAATATGTACAAAATTTGTAATATACTTTAGCTCAGTAACTTCATTTGTTCCAGCATATGAACAACCGGATCTAATACCATCAATTAAACTATTGATTACTTCTTTAGCCGAACCCTTATACTTGACTAAGGTTTCTACACCTTCAACATTGTTTGGATTTTCTCCACGATTGACTTTATCACCAAATGATGCTGAACCTCTATAAATCTTATACTTTTCGTTATTGTGGCCTAAAATGACATTTCCAGGTGCTTCATTAGTTCCTGCTAGTAATGAACCTACCATTACTGCTGTTGCTCCAGCAGAAAGTGCTTTTACAATATCACCGGAGTTCTTAATACCACCGTCAGCAATAAATGAATAATGATCTTCGTGTTCGAAGTTTTTCCAGCAATCCATTACACTATGTAATGTTGGAACACCAAAACCTGTAACAATTCTAGTAGTACATAAAGAACCACCACCGATTCCAATCTTCCATGTAACATACTTTCTAAACTCATACGGAATATTCATTTCAAGATTAGTAATACTATCTGATGTTGCAATATTTCCAATAATAATAGGAAACTTCTGTAACTTTGAATTTAAATACCAAGTTTGAAGAACATTAGCAACTTTCTTACTATCTGCATGTGCAACATCTAAACATGCAATTACATTTGGAGAACAAATAGAATCAAGAATGGTGGAAACATCTTCATACCAATTATTACTTACTCCAAATGAAAATCCAATTGGATAACTTGGATATGTGCTTGTAAATTTATGAATAATATTTGCTACATCAAATGATGGCATCATTCTATGAATAATGCCCATACCACCCATTTCTGCCATAGAAACACACATGTCATATTCGGTTACAGTTGACATGTTAGCAGATATAATTGGGACTTTTAAATTAATTGTTGAGGAAAGTGTAACCGATGTATTCACTTCACTTCTAGAATCCACAGGACTATACTTTGGAACTAGTAAAACATCATCAAATGATAATACTTGAGGTATATTAAAATTATGTATCATAACAACTCCATTACTCAATTGTATCAAAAAATAAGGGGTTTGTCAACCCCTTATTCAATATTTTCGTTTTGTCTCTTATACTTACCTATATTATATTTTGTTACTAATTCCCATTCACCTTTCTCTTTGTGAGAGATAATTTTAACTTGGGAGATGGGAGCTTTCTGCATTTGTTGAAACTTATCCTTATCAACAACAGTTAACAATTGCCACTCTTGTAAGAGATTAACGATAGTATTTCTACGCATAACATCATTATCACTGTAGTCTGCGCTCTTACCATCAAGCAAGAATAGTTCCTTAAAATGAACTATATAATACTTTCCTCTCTTATGTAGGATGTGACATGATTGGTAAAGCTTCTTTTCTTTCCTTGATGCCACACCAATTCTCGAAAGAGTCTCTTTTATCTTGAGGAAGTTGTCTGTATTTTCTCCAATATCAACTTCGATTAAAGTATCTAAAATTTCCATAAATTACCTTCAATTCATATTATTTACATGGTTTAGTTTTTATCAATTCCACCTTTGAATAATTTCTTCTTTATGTATTCGAGATCTTCATCAGATAAAATTGTTAAAGCTTGATATGCTTTTGTATTACTATAACCATAGTATTCTTTTACGGCTTCAAGATTCTCATTGTTTTCATTCTTAATCCAAGGAGAAAATCTTTTTCTCTTCCGTATAGAATATATATAAAAATCATATTGAAGCTTATTGTCCAATATGTAATTATATTTATTCATTACATTTGCATAATGTACTGTATCTGGAAAATAACTCAAGCAACGATTTACAACATAACCTGGATAGTTTTTCTCAGAAATTTCATCTATCATAACACTTTCTTTAGTGTTATTAATACTGTTTAAATAATCTTTTAGTTCCATTATTTAAATGTGCATTCTCCCATAATTTGAGCTAAACATGCAGTCATATTAATTTCCTGATCTGCCACAAATGCTGCTTTATATTGATATTCAGCTAAAATTAAAACTAGAACCGGAATAGTTTCATTTGAAAGCTTTGGTATTAAGTTGTCATAGAGCATTCTGAAAATTCTAGTTTGATCGTTATCAATATTCATAGAAACCCATTTTCTAACCGCAGTGAAATCTTTTTCTTTTAGAATCTTAATTAATTCGTTGATTTCAATGTTGTTATCTGATAGTGCAGCAATTGATAGTGAGCCAATAGAATGTTTCTGTAGTTCGTTAATTGTTCGTCTAAAGTCAGGAAAATACTTTAGAATTAACTGAGCAAGAATTTTTTCATCAAATTCCACGTCCTGCTCAGTTAGAATATACTTCAATCTACCCATGAAGTCTTTTGCAAGTGTTGGTTTTTCTTCAGAAGGAATTCTGAAATCAACTACAGTACATCTTGAGTGTAGAGGTTCAATAATTCTATTCTTATAATTGCAAGTAAAAATAAAACTTGTATTATTACTAAATTCTTCAATAAAACCTCTTAGTGCTGGTTGTGTTGAGTTAGCATTTAGATAATCTGCCTCATCTAGAATTACAACTTTTCTATTTGATTCTAGGCTTAGTGAACTAGCAAAATTTAGAATATCTGTTCTTAGTGTATCAATGTTACCATTCATAGACGCATTGATAACAATAAAGTCTACACCAAGTTGATTACATAATGCTTTTGCTACTGTGGTTTTACCACATCCAGGACCACCTGAAAGAATCATGTTAGGAATTTTTCCAGTATTAACAATCTTCTGAAAAACTTTCTTATTATCTTTTGAAAGGATACAATCAGAAATCTTCTTAGGACGATAAATCTCAGTCCATAAAATCTCATTACGCATAATATATAATCTCCAAAATATTTGGGGGAGTTATACTCCCCCATTAGTTAGTCATGAAATTCGCTTGAACTATGTAATGCAATAAAATACTTTATTGGAATTGTTGTATGTTCAAGCTTACACATTGGAATTGGATCTTTTGATACTGTAATATCATATGATCCTTTCATCATCTTCCAATTGTCAGGTGAAATGTTAACCTTATAATCAAATTCGGGTGTTTTGAAAAGATTAACACTACCCTTTGCTGTTAGATTATTTTTAATGTCTTGATAATAAACAGTTGTTGTATTTTCTGAAGTGTTACCTTCAATTGTTAACATGTTTAGTCCGAAAATGCTACCTAAAGAATTAATCTTTGTAATATCATCTTCAATAAGACTTAATTTAATAATCGGATTTGTGATTTCAAGATTTTTCTTCACTGAATCAACAGTTTCTGGATCTGCATATGGATAATCAACAGAATATTTACCAGCAGAATGAATTACCATCTTGTCATCTTTAAATGTGATATCGCAACCATTAAAAGTATTAATAACACTTAAAAACTGCTTTAGATTATAGATAGCAAATTCCTGTGGAAATACATCAGGAATTGTTGCTTCAGCAAAGATAGTTCTTTGGATTGATTTAGTCTTCAGAACATTACCTTTGTTAATGAAAATATTCTGATTAATTGTTGAAAAATTATACAGAATATCAAGAGTTTCTTTTGAAAGAATCATTATTATTCCTCATCTGAATCTGGTAGATTTAATACACTAACACCATCAAACTTAAAGTTTTCATCTACCTTTGAGTATAGTTCAAGGAAAGCAGACTTTGTTTCCATATCAAAACGATTGATACAGAGATTGATAGCCTTTTCCTTATTCTTAAATATAGCATAAGCATTTGCAATATGCAATAGACGACGAGTAGAAATTACTTCATCTACAGCATCTTCAGCAAATGAACGACGAATTACGTCTGCCCAATTTACCAGATTCTTAACAAAATTTTCTGGAGGAACAACATCAACAGAATCAAAGAAACGATTTAGAATCTTAGTTTCTGTTACAGCGTTTGGATAATCATGTTCAAATGTTGCAGCAAAACGTTCTAAGAATGCTTCATTTAGAATGTTTGTACCAATAAATCTGCCATCTTCTGAACCCTTACCCTTAGTATTTGCGGTTGCAAAAATATTGAAACCAACATGAGGACTAATAAATTGATTAATTTTCTTAACGAAAATACCCTTACCTTCTAACACTGGCTGTAGACAAAGAAGTTTATTTGATCCAAGATCTACTTCGTCAAGAAGTAGTTTTGCACCACGCTTCATGGCAATAATTACAGGACCATCTTGCCATACAGTTTCACCATTAATAAGTCTGAAACCACCGATAAGATCTTCTTCGTCAGTTTCAATCGTAATATTGACACGAATAAGTTCTTTCTTGTTTTCAGCACAAGCTTGATGAATCATAACAGTTTTACCATTACCAGATAACCCAGTAATAAAAATTGGATAAAACATATCAGATGCAACAATTTGCTTAATATCTTTATATGATCCAAAAGGAACGAAATTCTTTTCCTTCACAGGCACATAAGCACTAGCTGCTGAAGCAGCTAAATTCATTACAGTTTCCATAATATCTCCATAATTTAATTATAACACATTTTTCTAAGCAGGTCAAGCGACCTGCTTAGAAATTCTTTCGACAAATTTAGACAAAACAATCTTCGATAACGTTTTCTTTTTCAAGAATTTAGTGAACGCAGTTGTTAATGTTCTAGTTGTAACTTCCTTATCATCCTTTTTAGTAATAACTAATTTTGGATTACTTACATTTTGTGATATTACTAAATGAAATTCATCATAACCAACATTTTCAATTGTAGCACAACCATTCTTTTTAAGTGATTTTTTAATATCAACTCTTTCTGAAATTTGTGCGTATATATCAACAATCTGTTGATTTTCCTGGATAGAACCAACGAAAAATCCAATAAGATTACATTTATGTTTATCTCTTATAATATTTAATTTAATATTTAAAAGATCATTATTGTCATCAATTTTATATAACTTTTTAGTCTCAGTATCTCTAACATATTTTCTACTATAGTTACTAATCTTTTTCATACCATAACTTTTATTACCATATATGTTATCAATATAATTACCAATACCATCAGTAATAACTAAAAAGTTACAAATTTCAATTTTATGTTTTTCCTTAAAATAAGGAATATAATTATCAATAATATGACATGATTCAATAATGGGAGTACCACCCATTTCAAAATTTCTGTAATCATGAGTATATACCATTGTTGCAAATGCGTTTAGTAGATATTCAAAATTGTTTTTATTCAAATCTGAATTTAAAATCTCTACTAAACTGTAATTTAAACTATGTGAATAAATATCATTTTCTTTAAAATTAATAGTGTCAACAAATTTTTGAGAAGCAGAATATCTATTTACATAGTTAGCATGTTCCATAAAATTACAACCAAACAAAAATACTGAAAATGGAATATTCATTTTCTTACAAAATGTTACTGTTGCAACAATTTGAGCAAAACATTCTTGTACTTTAGTTCCATTCATTGATCCAGACCAATCAAGAAGCATAATCATACCATGACTTTTACCTTCAGGTACTGTATTAATTTTCTTGAAAATATCTTCATTGTACTTATAACTAAACAGTTTTGATGTATCAATTGTTCCAGTCTTATTGATTTTATTCTTAACATAAAATGTTGCAGACTTCTTCAATTCAAACATCTTAATTAAATATTCTACAGACTTTTTTGTATTCTTTCTGATTTTTGAAAGATGACTTTTATCAATAATAGTAATACTAATATTTTTTAGTACACGTTCAACTGGTACAATATGTTCCTTATATTTAATACTAGGAAATTGAGTATACACAGTTTTGTTTTGTGAAGTAATTTCACTTAAACGCTTTAAGTTTTCTTGAAAATTTTCCTGAGTTTGTGATTCTGGGATAAAATCTTTAAATTCTTCCTCAGTAATATTATTTTCTTTTAAAAATTTATTTAATTCTTCTAATAATTTATTAGATGATGCATTATTTCCACCTGAAAAACTCTTTGCATTTTTACCTTCAAAACTATCTAGACCTTCAATAACTTTATCTGCTATTGTATCTAGATATTCATCAGAATATTCTAAATCAAAATTTTCAGATTCTTCAATCTTATTTCTGATGATCTGTTCTTGCTTAGAATACATATACAACTTCTTTGCAACATAAATTACATCTTCAAAAGTTTTAGTATTTCTGATTTGATTAATGAACTGCTTTTCTTTTTCTGAAAATTTAATTAATGTAAATGAACCAATTTTTTCATTAAGATTCAATCTATCAATTAAAGGAAGACTATCAATATTTTTATCTTTTAGAGAAAAGAAATCTTTGTTTAGAAGTTCTTTGTAACCAAAATGATAATTTTTCTTTAATCCTGGATATTCATCCTTAATCATTCTTTCAATTCTTGCGTCTTCAACTACATTTAGGAAAAAATGAATATTTGGAAAATGATCATCATTAAACACTTCAATTGCTCTATCGGTAGGAGTAAACAAAGCATGACCTACCTCATGTGAGATTAAAAGATCATAAAGATCATTTGATACTTCTTCTGACCATGTAGGTAATGTTAATGTTCTTGTCTCAAGATTAAACATAGCTGTTTCAACTGGAGCATGTTCAATATTGATATTCTCTTTAGCTAAGAGCTTACTTAATTGTTCTTTCACTAGATTCATATGTGTTTCACATCCTATATATACTAGTATAGCACACTTTCTGGATTTGTCAAATCTTTTTTTCTGTAGAATATTTCTAATATATTATACTAATATTATAATTATATTCTATCTGCAAAGGACACTCTTATTATAGCATGAAAAAATCAGTTTGTCAAGAGAAAAATGCAGTTGACATAAACTTTTTTTTGTGGTAGGATGGTTTCATAGTCAACGAGACAGAAAATACCTCTTGACAACTAACTATTAAAGGTGATAACATGATTAATGTAACTATTGACAATAAGAAGATGACTCTTGAGTTTGCATATGAAGGTCTTAATACATATGCAATGCTTACTAGGAATAAGGGGGAAACTATTGTAGGTTCTGCATCAGTAACCCGTTACCACAGTGATACACATAATAAGGAAACAGCACGAAAGTTCGCTATTAAGAAGCTGCTAAATAATATGAAGTATGATTACAATCAACGATCTGTTGTTTGGAATGCATATCTAAATCGTTCAAAGCAGAATAAGCAGCACTATCGTCTATCAGCAACTGCATGAGGTAGGGGCTAAAAATGCCCCTTTAAAATATGTCTGTACTTGTATTAAATTCTCAATATCTACCTATTCAAACAACTTCTGTTAAAAAAGCAATTAAGCTTGTTTATCGTGGAGTTGCAGAAATAGAAAAATATTCTGACAAAATTTGGAAATCAGTTTCTAGTGAAATTATTCTTCCTGCGGTTATCCGTTTAGTTAATTTTCATAGACTTCCAAATAGGTCATATAAACTTTCAAAGAAAAATATTCTTGTGAGAGACAAGCACACTTGTCAATATTGCAATATTGTTTTTTCGGAAAGAACTTTAACTTTAGATCACGTTATTCCAAAATCTAAAGGTGGATCTTCTAGATGGGAAAATCTAGTAACTGCTTGTAGAAAGTGTAATTCTAAAAAAGCAGATAGAACCCCAGAAGAAGCTGGTATGAAATTGTTGTCTAAACCAACAAGATTGACTGTGCATACGCATACAACAATTCTTAGAAATAGAGGAGAATCTCATCCTGAATGGGCTGAGTTTTTATTTAATTAATGGAAATTGAAGATATTCTAAAAAAGATGTTTTTATATTCAGCAATGGCTATATTTGCTTTATGGATTGTATCTGTGTTTTCTTCTGGAAAACAAGAATCATATTATATTGAAATGGTAAGCTCACAACAACAAGGAACCACTTATTGCGTTTATGCTGATATAAATTGGAGGCCAAATGAAAAAATTTATTGTTCAGAAAATTTTCCACAAGTCTTAATGTTAAATGCTGCAATGAATGCACAAAAAAATATTTTTCCACAAAAAGAAACACCTGAAACAAAAAAGAACAGTGAGTTTAAAGTAGAATCGTTTTAGTCTTGTAGCTCAATCTGGTAAGAGCATCTGCCTTACAAGCAGAAGGTTTTCAGTTCAAATCTGAACAAGACTACCAGAGTCCCTATAGTTCAACGGAAAGAATACTAGTCTACGAAACTGGAGATCCAAGTTCAAGTCTTGGTAGGGATTCCAAAAAATAGTTGACAAAAGAAAATGAAAGTGATATATTTAAATTATGAACGACACAATTTCTCTTCTAGACACAATTATTGAACAGCAACCCAAACCAAAGAAGATTAAGAGACAAGAACCACAAAAAAAGACTTTGAATAGAATTGATTCACCTCTACTGTTCAAAACAGAACGAACTATTTCTTTTATTGATTATTTTAATTTACGAAATATTAAAATTACAAGTGAAACAAATAATTCATTGAAACTTAGTGGTGATATTGATTTAGATTTTAAAATTTTTGTTTTTTCAAAAAAGCTTGGTAAAATGGGTTTTATTATAGATAATCTAGCTCTAGATTATGCAAAAACAAAGTTTGAACGTATTTTGAATATACTTGAAAATATTTCATATGAAATTGTAAATAAAGATATGTATTATCAAATTTCTCTTAATACACTAATGAAAATGATTATCATCAACACACATCACGATATGATTCAATATGATGAAAATTATGAAAATATTGTTGGTGTAGGTGTTGAAATGTTTGATGAAAAAGTGTATTATAAAGTAAACACCCTAAAGAAGCAAAATTACTGTAATTCAAATGTGATTAAAGACAATTTAAATCTTGTTTCAAATAAAACTAAGAGAGTAAAAGCAGCAAAAACAACACTTTAAGGATATATTATGAAAAAGAATGTGACAAAGACAATTACTGAAGTTCAAGTTGAAGAAAATAGTTCACTACTTGATGTAATTATTGAACAATCAAAACCTGTATCTTTACTTGATACTGTTTCTAACCAAGAAATTGGTTCTTCGAAAGAAGAAGTATATACATACAATATTACTGGTTATCTAAGACTTGATGGTGTTAGTCCAACTGGTAAGTGTGGATCAGAAGATCTTGAAGGTTCAAATTATTCTGTAGAAATTTCCACATATTCTCCGGTAAAGAATGTAGATGGTATTGTTTATGGTATTGCTGGTGAATTTGCACAAATGAAGAATGGTAAATATTGGAAAGCTTCATGTGAAGAAATTGCAAATTTCATGGTGAAACAAATTGTAAAAACACTTAGTTCGAATGTTGCAGAAATTATTGTAAATATGATGCCTAATGAGTTTACAAAAGTAACAACACTATGGCAAGATCATATGCCTCTACCTGAAGATAAATATGTAGCTACCCCAAAGTTTAATGAAAAACCTGAAGTTAGAAGTTGGGTTGGTTGTGGTAGTCGATAAGAAAGAAGAAAAACATTATGAAGAACATTTTAATTATTGGAATTGTTTTAGTTTGTGGTTTGTTGACTGGTTGTACTGAAAACGAACGAGCCATGCATTATGGTGGAAACATTAAGATCGTACTTCCTCCTGGCGAAGTTCTTGAAGATGTAACTTGGAAGGTGTCGAATGGCGCACCGAATCTCTGGTATATGACACGAAAGCGTGAACCTGGAGAATCTCCCAGAAAGCACGTCTTTCGTGAAAAGTCAACATATGGAATGGCAGAAGGATCTGTAACATTCATTGAACAATAAATTGAGGGGATGTGTTGGAACTGGTAGACAATACGGACTTAAAATCCGTTGCTCTCTTAGAGCGTGTGGGTTCGAATCCCTCCATCCCTACCATTAAAGTTATGAATAAACTATATCTCACAGATCATTCTGGTGAAAACAAATTAGAAACAACACTGAGCCATATCCAAAAGTATGTAGGAAAAGGTTGGCATCCTCTAATCGAAGATCTAGTAAAAGATCTATTTGCTCTTGGTTGGAATGGTGAAATTCTTCAAGTAAAAGAGAAATTTGGTGAATTGTGTTTTTATACAAGACCAATGAAGTATGGCGATCCAACTGAAATTGATAATCTAGTTTTTGATAGAGTTAGAAAAGCAGAAAAAGAATCAAATTCAATTTGTGAATTATGTTCTAATCCAGCAAGTCTTCATATTTCTAATGAACGATCATATATTAGAACTCTCTGTGAATATTGTGCAGAACAAAACAATTTTCGTAAGTATGTGATACCAAAATTTAGGGTCCCTTAGCTCAATGGTAGAGCGTCAAACTCATAATTTGCTGGTTGTAGGTTCGAATCCTACAGGGACCACCAATCTACTTGACAAATAACAAATGATGCGATATAATTAAAATATGGCTGCGTAGTCCAATCGGCAGAGGCAACGGACTCAAAATCCGTAAAGTGTGGGTTCGAATCCCACCGCAGCTACCAAAATTTGAGGTCAATATGGCTGAAGTTAAGATGTACAAATGTGATATTTGTGGAAGAATGGATGCGAAACGTCTAACTATTCCAGATGTAGATGAATTCGATCATAAGAAACTATCAGCTTATATTGATTTGTGTTTCGATCATATGGCAGAAGTTCCTGATTTGGTGTTCAATACAATTGAACTAACTAGAGAACAAAAACGTTCGATTTGGAGAATGATTCTGAGAACAAAATGAAAACCTTCTCATATAAGATTGATGATATAACAAGTCCGGTAAAATACGAAGCGGCTTCTGTTTTCGAAGCCTTACATAAGATCTGTAAAGCACACGGATTTGCGTTTAGAGTAGAACAAACGATATATCATTCGGATGGTGTTTGTCTTACTTTTGTTGGAACATTACTGATATATCGTTCTGAGACAGATAAAATTTCGAGAAAATCTAGCATTGGGATTCGGGAAGAACAATGAACATCAAAGTTGGCGATAGAGTTGTTGTAAGATTCAAAGATATATCTATAGAAGCTTCTGGTGTTGTAGAAAAGTGTTTCTACAACAGATATTTGGCCGATGGAAATAAAATAGTACACGATCATTACGTTCGTGTGAAATTCATCAATCGTGGTCCTTATCGCTTTATGAATAAGTGGTTGTTCGCACCAAGTACTTTGACTGTTGTAGAAAGAAAACGAAAATGAATATAAAAGTTGGCGACAGAGTAGAAACTAGATTTGAAAGAGCGGATGGTACTTTTGAACAAGGTACTATTGGAATTGTAAAGCGAATCTATTATCATAGATATTATGACGAATATGATCGAAAGTGGTTTCATGATCATAGTGTTCAGATTCAACCGATTAATGCAAGAAGATTGTTGATTCGTTTTTGTAATGTTAAATTTTTGAAAGTCTTACAAAGAAAGAGGAAGTAATGCATAAGATTGTAATTCCAGACGTACATCAGAATCTTCCTCGTCTGTTTGAGATTCTTGAAAAACCAGTTTGTAAAGAAGCCGAAGAGATTATCTTTCTTGGTGATTACTTTGATTCTTTTGATTATGATTATCTAACTTTAGAAACTTGTAAATTCTTGAATGATAATATCAACAATTTAAAATATACATTTCTTCTAGGTAATCATGATATTCATTATCTAAGTTCTGTATCTGGATATAAATGTTCTGGTTGGTCTTTTCAGAAACAATCGGTTATTGATGTAAATTTATCGAAAGAATTTAAACGAAAGGTAAAACCATTTAAATATGAAAAAATTTGCGGAGAACATGTTTTATTTTCTCATGCTGGTCTTCACCCTAGTTTTGCTCCCATTCATTTTGATGAATTATTAAAAAATGATAAAGTAAAAGATTGGTTTGATGATTTAGAAATTAGAACAATGGATAATTTTGTCATAAATAAGTATGATACAATTTTTGGAGCAGGAAAAGATCGTGGAGGTTTTCAAAAAATTGGTGGTATAACTTGGTTAGATTGGTATTCTTTTACACCAATTGATAATTTAAACCAAGTGTTAGGACATTCACAAGTTTCATATCCTGGAATTGTTTCTACAATGATGAATACTAGAAATATAAATATTGATACAAACTTAAATTATTTTCTGAAAATTGATATGGAAGGTGAATTATTTTTTGAAATTTGTTAAGCATCGTTGGTCGAGTGATTAGGCATCTGTCTGCAAAACAGATTCAGGTTGGTTAAAATCCAACACGATGCTCCAATTTTGGCTCGATAGTTTAATGGTAAAACGCATCTCTCATAAGGATGTATTTTGAGTTCAATTCTCAATTGAGCCACCAACATTTTAAAGGAAATTATGAAATCGTCTCTTACAGTAATAAATTCATTACAAGAAATGGGATTATCAGAAGTAATTCCAAGTCTAGATTATTCATATCTGTTTGAAGTGTGGTTCTTTCTCTACAAAGAAATGCAGTTTGGTATTGATCGTGATGGTATAATCAAACTATTCTCTTTAGAGAAATGGTAAAAGAATTTGACGAAAAGTTCTGAACGAAGTATACTAAATAATGTAGTAAGTTGGTTCGTTAGTTTAGTGGTAAAATATTCCGCTGTCTACGGAAAGTCGAGGGTTCAATTCCCTCACGAACCGCCAAAAAGTTCTATGGGCGAGTAA